>OBLO01000758.1_pt1 | contig 30682 bp, 18 predicted proteins | sample 1519401 | NCBI WGS metagenome assembly OBLO01 (sample SAMEA2602897, study PRJEB22501) | metagenome | reverse complement strand
ATATACCGTACCAGCCGTGAATTACTACCATAACTTTCTGGATCATCAATGGATATATGAGAGTTGGTCACCACGAATGATGCAAGAGGGAGAAATGATAGAGCAGTCTACTAATTTATTAGGAGCCATGTTTGCTGTATGGAACGACCGTGTCGGAAATGGAATCAGTCAACAGGATGTACATATACGCACCTTTCCTGCCATGCAGGTTATGAGCGAGAAACTTTGGAAAGGAGAAAACACAAGAAACATACCGTTTGAAACCTTCGAAACGTGGTGCAGGACAACACCGGAAGCACCGGGCGTAAATCTACAGGCCAGCATAGATGGCAGAAAAGACCTGACGCTTTCCAACCAGGAAATTATTCTACAAGGTAACGACTCGGTTCTTACCTCTATACCCGAAATCGGTTATCCATATAGTGTGGAATTTGAAATCTACGCAGACCCAAAGCCCAATATCGATGCGGTCTTATTCAAAGGTCCCCATTCTGTTTTCACCGCGAACTGGCAAAATACGGGTAAATTCGCATTTTCGCGCGACGGCTATGAATTCATCTTCCATTCCTATCGTTTGCCTGTGGAAAAATGGACAAAGGTTCGTGTAGAGGGAGATGCCAAAGGGACCTCACTTTACATAAACGGAGAGCTACAAGAACGTTTGGAAGGACGAATCGGTGTAGTTTACAATCAGAAAAGCCTGCGTAAAGACAGCATTTGGTATCAGGAAACACTTATCTTCCCATTGAAACAGATAGGCGACAAATTGCTGGGGTTTAAGGGAAGAATAAGAAATGTGATTTGCACTCCACTAAATGAAAAAAGATATAGCCTATAAAAATTTCTTCGATTGCATCCATTACTTTTTTTCCATGAAAGTATAACTTGTCTGACACCCGGGTGTCAGACAACATTCCTTTTAAACAAAAATAGGAATGGTAATAGGCAAATAAAAAATGGATTACTTATAAAAATTCTTTTGGAAAGCCTCAAACTCATCCTTCCCTCTGATACAACGCTGCCACCATGCGCGCCAAAAGCCTGTACCATAGCCGATAAGCTGTATAAATGCGGCGGCAATGGAATAAACGCCAATAGACAGACTTTTATTCTGAATAGTAGAATCAATGCATACGAGTAATGCATAGAGAATGATAGGCGTGAAACTGAAGAGGCAGAAGGGGGTTCCTAATAATAGAAGCGCCACTCCCAATGTAAATACGGCTGGAAGCAAATGCACCAGTTTCAGAGAATCCGGATATTTCTTATAAAGATTAATACGGGCAATGCCGGAGTTATGCACCTGCTTGAAGAATTTTTTCAAGTCAGTCCGACGTTTATGATATACCCAGGCATCAGGAAAAAGACGACAAGTGTACCCATTCTTAAAGATACGGATACTGAAATCAATATCCTCCCCAAAACGCATCTTTGAAAAACCTCCCAAAGCCTCGTACACTGCCCGGCGAACTCCCATATTAAAACTACGGGGATAGAATTTGTCCATCTTCTTTTTTCCGCCACGGATACCTCCGGTCGTGAAGAAAGAGGTCATGGAATAGTTAATTGCCTTCTGAATATCAGTGAAAGAATCGTGTGCACGGTCGGGGCCACCAAAAGCATCGGCAGGAGAAGTGGTGAGCTCCTTCTCTACCGCATCGAAGTAGCCTTCGGGAAGGATGACATCAGAATCCAATATAATAAGGTATTCGCCTTCGCTACGTTCTGCTCCGTAATTACGGGTTTGTCCCGGACCGGAATTGGGTTTAGAGAAATATTTTATATTCAACCGATCTGCATACCGGTCTACTACTCCTTTACAGGGAATGGAAGAACCATCTTCAACAACAACAACCTCAAAACCCTTAAAGTGTTGTACAGTAAGACTTTGCAATAATTCATCCACTTCATCGGGACGATTATAAACAGGGATTATGACAGAGTAACGCATATCAAAAATGGGATATAACTATTTGATATGCAAAGTAAGACAAAAAAAAGATGGACTCGAAATCGAGTCCATCTTTTTTTTGTATATCAGCAATAAAATTATTACTTATTCAGGATATCCATTGTATCCGATGCGATCAACAGTTCTTCATCTGTTGGGATCACTACTACTTTCACTTTAGAAGCAGGAGTAGAAATAATTGCTTCCTCACCACGAACTTTAGCATTCACATCGTTGTCAAGCTCGATACCCATGAATTCCATATCCTTACAAACTTCACGGCGACATTCCATCTGATTTTCACCTACACCACCTGTAAACAGGATGATATCTACACCGCCCAATGCAGCAGCATAAGCACCGATGTATTTCTTGATACGATAATAATACATCTTCTCTGCAAGGATAGCTTTCTCATTGCCAGCTGCACAAGCAGCCAAAAGTTCGCGCATATCGCTTGATACACCTGAAATACCGAGTACACCGCTCTTCTTGTTCAACAAGTTGGAAACACCTGTAGTATTCAAGCCTTCTTTTTCCATGATAAATGTCACTGCACCGGCATCAATGTCACCGCTGCGAGTACCCATCATCAAGCCTTCCAATGGAGTCAAGCCCATAGTGGTATCCATACATTTACCATCTTTGATAGCGGCGATAGAACCACCGTTACCAATATGGCAAGTGATAATCTTCTGTCCCACTGGATTCACGCCCAGGAATTCGCATACACGTTTTGACACGTAACGATGAGAAGTTCCGTGGAAGCCATAACGACGCACACCATACTTTTCATACAGTTCGTGAGGAATAGCATACATGTAAGCATAATCCGGCATGGTCTGATGGAAAGCCGTATCGAATACACCTACCTGCGGAATGTTAGGAAGAATAGCAGAAACTGCATTCACACCTTTCAGGTTAGCAGGGTTGTGAAGCGGAGCCAGATCATTGCAAGCTGCAAATGCCTCCAATACTTCCTTGTTCAGCAATACAGATTCGCTGAAACGTTCGCCTCCGTGTACCATACGGTGACCTACCGCATTAATCTCATCCAGAGATTTGATAGCACCATATTCAGGGTGAATCAATGTATTCAGGATAAACTCTACTCCTACTGTATGTTCAGGAATATCTTTTTCCAATACTTTCTTTTCGCCGTTCGGCAAAGTCAGTTTCAAGAAAGATCCTTTCAGACCGATTTTTTCGATACCACCTTGTGCAATCACTTCTTTGCTGGTCATATCGAACAATTTATATTTAATAGATGAACTTCCGCAGTTCAATACCAGAATTTTCATGTCGTTGTCGATTTAATACTTACTACTTTATGCCTAATACTTATTTATTTGCCTTTGCTGCAATAGCCTGATTAGCAGTGATAGCAATCATGCGATATACATCTTCGATAGAACAACCACGAGACAAGTCGTTTACCGGACAAGCGATACCCTGAAGAATCGGACCGACAGCGTCAGCATGTCCCAGACGTTGAACTAATTTATAAGAAATATTACCAACTTCCAAACTCGGAACAATCAATACGTTTGCTTCACCGGCCACAGGAGAACCTGGAGCCTTGCTTGCACCAACTTCCGGAACAAGAGCGGCATCAGCCTGCATTTCACCATCCAGATCAAGCGTAGGAGCCATTTCCTTTGCAATCTTAGTAGCTTCTACCACTTTATCCACTACTTCGTGTTTAGCAGAGCCCTTGGTAGAGAAGCTCAACAGAGCTACTTTCGGATTTTCAATACCGGCAACGGCTTTCGCAGTTTGAGCAGTACAAATAGCAATCTGTGCCAGCTGATTAGCGTCCGGAACCGGAGTTACGGCAACGTCACCCATGACCAAAATGCCATTCTTTCCGTATTCAGGAGCATGAGTCAGGAGCAACATAGCACCGGATACGCAAGTGATTCCCGGAGCAGTCTTGATAATCTGCAAAGCAGGACGCAATACATTACCAGTAGTGTTGCGGGCACCAGCCAACTGACCGTCAGCATCACCGCTCTTAATCATTAAACAACCATAGAACAAAGGATCGCTCGTCAATTTGCGGGCTTCTTCGATAGTCATCCCCTTCTTTTTACGAAGTTCACACAACAACTGCGCATATTCTTCGTGTTTCGGAGAAGTTTCAGGATCAATGATAGTAGCTTTACCGATGTTTCCCAATCCCCATTTTGCAGCAAGTTCATTAATTTCTGCCGGTTTACCCAGTAAAATTAGATCGGCTACTTCGTCTGTCAAAATCATATTGGCAGCTTTCAATGTGCGTTCTTCAGTTCCTTCCGGAAGAACAATACGTTGGCGATTTGCTTTCGCACGCGCCACGATTTGGTTGATTAAATTGAGCATAGATATATTGAATATTATTATAAAACGTCCTTACAATTTGTAATTTGCGGTGCAAAAGTACTCAATTTTGCAATATCCACATTACAATTTCGCCTATTTTTCTCTTCCAAGTCTAAAATATTATAATATTTAACACTGTACTCCTATTTTTCATACCTTTGCAGTGTTTTCAAACAAAATCAATAGGTTATTAGTATATGATACGTCAGTGCGCCATTTTATTTGGCTGTTTGGCTTTGGGTGAATTAATAGTTTATCTTACGGGTATCAAGCTCCCCTCCAGCATCATCGGTATGCTGCTGCTCACCCTCTTTTTAAAATTAGGTTGGATTAAGTTACACTGGGTACAGGGATTGTCCGACTTTCTGGTTGCCAACTTAGGATTCTTTTTCGTTCCGCCCGGTGTGGCTCTTATGCTATACTTTGATGTCATTGCGGCAGAGTTCTGGCCGATAGTGACAGCGACCATTATCAGCACCGCGCTTGTACTTGTCGTTACGGGATGGGTACATCAAATCGTCCGCAAGTTCAGGCTGGCACGTCAGATTAAGCTGGCGCGCAAACTTCACCTGACGGATTTCCATCTGTCGGAGAAACTGCACCTTAAAGATAAAATCAACTTAACGAATAAAGACAAATGAGCTTCTTAGAGAATAATTTCTTCCTGTTGGCTATCACCTTCGGGATTTTCTTCTTTGCCAAATTGCTTCAGAAGAAAACAGGACTGGTATTATTAAATCCTATATTGCTGACCATCGCCCTATTAATCATCTTCCTTAAAATGACAAATATCTCATACGAGACCTATAATAAAGGAGGACATCTGATCGAGTTCTGGCTTCGCCCGGCTGTTGTTGCTTTAGGCGTACCTTTATATCTTCAATTGGAGATGATAAAAAAGCAATTATTGCCAATCCTTCTGTCTCAATTGGCAGGCTGCATTGTCGGAGTTATTTCAGTAGTGCTGATTGCGAAGTTCATGGGAGCTTCCCAAGAAGTAATCCTGTCACTTGCCTATCCTTCTGTCTCAACTGGCAGGCTGCATTGTCGGAGTTATTTCAGTAGTGCTGATTGCGAAATTCATGGGAGCTTCCCAAGAAGTAATCCTGTCTTTGGCTCCCAAATCGGTTACGACTCCGATTGCGATGGAAGTAACCAAAGCCATTGGCGGTATTCCGTCACTGACGGCGGCAGTTGTTGTGGCAGTAGGTTTATTAGGAGCGATCTGTGGTTTTAAGACCATGAAAATCATGCGTGTAGGCAGTCCGATCGCCCAAGGGCTTTCGATGGGGACAGCCGCTCATGCTGTCGGAACTTCCACCGCAATGGATATCAGCAGCAAATATGGGGCATACGCCAGCTTGGGACTGACACTGAATGGAATCTTCACTGCACTGCTCACACCTACGATCCTTCGATTATTAGGTGTCTTGTAAAAACAAAATCTCTTGATTTTCCGTTATATAAAGAGTTAAACGCAAAAAGCAATTTTATGATTCCATTTAAAGATATCACATTAGCAGACAAAGACACAATCACCTCATTCACGATGAAAAGTGATCGCCGCAATTGCGATCTTTCATTCTCCAATCTTTGCAGCTGGAGGTTCTTATACGACACTCAATTCGCAGTGGTCGACAACTTTCTGGTATTCAAGTTCTGGGCGGGAGAACAACTTGCTTATATGATGCCCGTAGGCACAGGAGATTTGAAAGCAGTATTGTGGGAACTGATAGAAGATGCCCGCAAAGAGAACCAGCATTTCTGTATGCTGGGAGTGTGTAGCAATATGCGCGCTGATCTCGAAGCCATCCTTCCGGAACAGTTTACTTTCACAGAGGACCGCGACTATGCGGATTATATTTATTTGAGAAGTGATCTATCTACGCTGAAAGGGAAGAAATTCCAGGCGAAAAGAAATCATATCAACCGGTTCCGCAACACTTATCCGGATTATGAATACACACCGATTACCCCGGACCGTATTCAGGAATGTCTGGATCTGGAAGCAGAGTGGTGTAAAGTGAATAATTGTGACCAACAGGAGGGGACAGGCAACGAACGTCGCGCCCTGATTTATGCTCTCCACAACTTCGAGGCACTCGGACTGACGGGAGGTATCTTGCATGTGAACGGTAAAATTGTCGCATTCACATTCGGTATGCCTATCAATCATGAAACATTCGGCGTACATGTAGAAAAAGCGGATACCAGTATTGAAGGTGCGTATGCCATGATTAATTATGAATTTGCCAACCGGATTCCCGAACAATATATCTATATCAACCGGGAAGAGGATTTAGGTATTGAGGGTTTACGCAAAGCCAAACTGTCTTACCAGCCGGCAACGATTCTGGAAAAATATATGGCTTGCCTCAAAGAGCATCCCATGAATATGGTAAAATGGTAAATCCATTATAAATATGATGATAAAGGAGCAAGTAAAAGCATTGTGGAAAGTCTGTTTTGACGATAGTGAAGAATTCGTCGAGATGTACTTCAGACTACGCTATAAGACAGAGGTGAACGTTGCCATCAAAAGTGGTGATGAGGTAATCTCTGCCCTTCAAATGCTTCCTTATCCGATGACTTTTGGTGGAGAGACTGTACAGACCTCCTATATTTCAGGAGCCTGTACGCATCCCGATTTCCGAAGCAAAGGGGTCATGCGCGAGCTTTTATCACAGTCTTTCGCCCGGATGTTACGGAATGGAGTACACTTCAGCACATTAATACCGGCAGAACCCTGGTTGTTTGATTATTATGCCCGTATGGGATATGCTTCGGTATTCAAGTATTCAACTAAAGAGATCGTTTCGCCCGAGTTTATCCCTTCTAAAGAGATAGCGGTCAGTGTTGTTTCAGAATTTCAGGAGGAGGTCTATTCCTATTTGAATAAGAAGCTTTCCGAACGGGCTTGCTGTATTCAGCACACATCGGAAGACTTTCAGGTTATTATGACCGATCTTGCCATTAGTGGAGGTTATTTATTTGTAGCCAGACAGGAAAACGAAATCAAAGGAATAACCATTATATATAAAGGAGACAAACATATCATTATCAATGAGCTTTGCGCTGAAAATAAAGATGTGGAATATAGCCTGTTGTATGCTATCCGGCAACACACCGGATATAAGTGCATGGTTCAAATCTTGCCTCCCGAAGAGAAACAGCCTCAACATCCGCTAGGCATGGCACGTATCATCAATGCCAAAGAAGTGCTGCAAATCTATGCCGCAGCTTTTCCCGAAGATGAAATGCAGTTGGAATTATCGGATAAACAATTATCTGTCAATAACGGTTATTATTACCTGTGTAAAGGGAAGTGCATGTATAGTACCGAGCGACTGCCCGGTACGCATATACAGATGAATATTAGCGAATTAACCAATAGAATACTTCAGCCGTTAAAGCCATATATGAGCTTGATGCTGAATTAAATTTTAGGCACGGCTTACACGGATTACGCTGTTGACTTATATTAAGGCATGCCTCTAAGAGCTGCGAAACCCGTGTAATCCGTGCCTGTATTTATTTATTCAAATAACGAACCCGTTCGCAGGCTGCCAATAGAAACGCACCTACTCCAAAATTCGAAGTGGAGTTTGCGTCTACCACCTGACCGGGTATCGCTTTCTCACCAATCGGTTGCACATAACCAATCTTGCCATCAGGCTGCAAAGCAACTGTTGAGAGATATTTCCATGCTTTTTCAACCACCGGCTGATATTCTGCAGCATCTAGGAAACCGTTATTGATTCCCCATTGTAAACCATAGGTAAAGAAAGCCGTTCCACTGGTTTCCGGTCCCGGTGCATGCAATGGATCGAGCATACTGCGTGTCCAGTAACCTTCCGGCTGTTGACAAGCAGCAACCGACTTAGCCAGGGTACGGAAACGATCTATATATTCCGGACGATACTTATCTGTTTCAGGAAGTTCTTTCAAGACTTTTGCCAATCCGGCCAATACCCAGCCGTCTCCACGTGCCCAAAAATCCTTTTTGCCGTTCACACTTTTGTGTTTAGGATACACGTATTTTCCATCCCGGTAATAAAGTCCGGCCTCTTCATCATACATAATACTATCAGCATAGGCGAGGTATTCATGCAGTTTCTCCAAATAGAGCGGATTCTTAGTAATGTTATACATCTTTGTCATGACCGGCATGACCATATATAAGCCATCTGCCCACCACCAATAATCATGATTGGGGGTACTCATCTGATATTCCATCACTTCGCGGGCACGGGCTATTTTCTGTGTATCCGGTTCCATATTATAGAGATCGGCATACGTCTGAAAACAAATCTGATAGTCACCGAAAAGCACATAATCATCACTTTCACCGTAACTGTACTTCCAGTTTTCCTTATGATCTGATTTTGCCCCTTTCCATTCATTATGTTCCGCCCAGGCTTTCGAGTATTCCAAATACTCCGGCTGCTTAGTCAAAAAATAAGCTTCCATATTTCCGGTGTGATAGGCGGCATTATCCCAAAAAGAACGTCCGTGTTCCGGATGATTCGTCTGCCAATAATTATTCACTTTATGAATAGTGTTTATCACTTCTTCAGCAGAAGCATCCTTCTTATCCGTACAACTTGCACAGATTGCACCGCCTAGAAAGAGTGCAGAAAAAAGAGTTGCATATAGTTTCTTCATATCTTTATTTATTTGTATCCATATTCGTTTCCAATACATATATCATTTGAGGCTCAATTTCCGCTGTGCGTTCACCGTCTCCCTGACGGGTGTGTTGTACAAAGAGATGCAGTTTCCGCTGCTTTTTCCAAAGTTCCGTATCATGAGAGGGTTCCCAGGCATCCACCGAAAAATCCGTCAGATCCGTTATCGTCCACTTACTCGTACCCACATCAGTCGCATGTGCCATCGACACACGGCTTCCCCGTTCTTCGTCACGGAAAATATAAAAGACTTCTCCACCTTCTACCACAATACGCGGACGGGCAATAGGGATCATTTTCGTACCTCCACCCTTCAAGGTAAAAGGTGTCTGGCGATCGGTTATCTGCCGTTGATGCCACATCTTCCCGTCATTCCAGACGATGCGGTATTGAGGAACATCACTATCGGGTTCCCGCCAATAAGTAGCTATATACGGATTTCCTCCTGCATCAGCACTCATGCTCGTCTGATTAATCAACTCACAGTTTTGAGGTAAACGACAGGCATACTCCGCATTGGACAATTTGATCGGGAGTTCATATCGTTCTCCACTCGTCTTATACCAAGTTACCCCATTATCAAAAGAACGGGCATAACAAATATCATGGTTTGTTTCCACATGCCAGGTCTCGCGCCATACCCATGAAAGATGAATCGTCCCTTTCTCATCAACATATAACTGCCAATAGGCATTCCGTTTATTTTCTCCGTCGATCAGTATATCCTGCACACGAGTCCATTTGTGTTCTTTCAGCGAATAACGGTTCATTACCAGATTTCCACGACCCGAAGAACCGGAGCGGTAAACAAACAATAAATCTCCTCCGGATAAAGGATAGAACTCCGGATAGGTGACATTTCCTTCGTCAACTCCGGTCATGGGCATTTTATCCCCCAGTTCCAAAGAACCGGGAGCAATGCTCCGGCAGTAATTCAATGGATGTCCGTGATGGTCAAAAGATACGTGCATGTATCCTTCTCCATCTATCATCATACTAATTATATTATGAGCATCCTTCACATTTCCCTGATATTGGGTGCGATGTAATGTCCATTGTTCCGAATCCAGTTTCCGCTTTCCAAGTACCAGATAGCCATCGTTATCGTAATAACTGATATATTGTTCATCACCGTGTGTAACCAGCGAATTATTCCGAAAGACCGTCGTATTGACCGAAGTACAGCTATACCCCTTTCCCACTTCAACCAAATGCTGGGAACAGGCAATAACGGGAACGAGCATTATTCCGCAAAGTAGTAGCAGTATCCGTTTCATATTTATTTTTTATTTGTCAAAGATAGAAAGGTTCCATTTTTCATGCCAAGGGATAGTTATTTTCCCATCTTTTACCAACACAGGCAGCCATACATAACGGGAATCTTCCAAATCCTTCTTCTTCCAACGGTCGAACATGGCAATATATGCATTCTTCTTTCCGACAACAGGCTGGACATAAGTACTCTGGGCATAAAACGTTTTATCCGCATCCGGTCCCGTACAAGGATTTCCGATTGTCTTCCATGTTCCCATAATAGAATCGGCTACTGCGATCTCGGCTATATTAGGATCCCAGCCAGTACAACCGGAACTCAACATATAATATTTACCATTATATTTAAATACTGCCGGAGCCTCTCTCGATTCTTTTACGAAATTGCGTGTAAAACGTCCGCTCGGTTTCAGATAATCATCAGTCAGAAGGCTGATATACATCGTTTCATTATTTTCTGAAGAATAAAACTGATAAGCACGTCCATCATCATCCACAAAAACAGTCTGATCGCGGCTCATCGCATTGTTCGGACGAAACTAAAAAAGGCAGTTCGGACCGCGTCTCATCGCTCAATCGGGCAAAAACTTTCCAATGTACTTAACCCCGCCCGCCGGTGAGTCCGAAACGGCTACTCCGGCACAATCTTTGGAATAATCGGCACTCTCGACGTGTGCCCACATCACGAATTTGCCCGTTTTCTTATTATAAACCACTTTCGGACGTTCCAATACTTTGGAGGGATGCAGGTCATGATTCGGATCGTCTTTAACTGCCGGAAGTACAATACCCTCAAATTTCCAATTCAGCAAGTCTTTAGAAGAGTAACAACCTACTCCGGTCACATCCGTACGATAACACTCCCACGTAGCCCAGTCAGGCAAAATGGTTTTCCCTTTCTTGTATTCGCCATACCAATAGTAAGTGCCGTTATGATATAAAAGTCCACCACCATGGGCATTGATCGGATTCCCGTCCGTATCTTTCCAAACTTCACCGGGGATAAACTCCGTATACTTCTGTGCATGCACTGATACAGGCAGTAATGATATACAAACCACCCCTAATAATATAAACTTAATTATTCCACAATGTCTATTCATATTCATGATATTAAATAAGATTTCTTGTCTACAAAGATAGATGATACATAAAATATAAAGGTCTACTTATATGTCAAAAAAGGGCTAAAAACAATCATTCTCTATTAAATGTATGATATTATGGAGAATTTGTACTTCGAACTTAGTCCTCATTTATTATATAATACGATATAAACGAGGATTCCACTTATTAGCCCACTCCATAAAAGAGTTCGCTCGCTTTCAATCAAAGTCAATTCTCTGATCGAGCAAGTCATTTATATATACACATAAAACACCTTTCTTATATTCCATCCTCAAACGAACCTCCCCATATTTCTGCGGAGTATACCACTTGCCACCGGTTCCACGAGCCTGTGTTTTCCAACAATCCGATGTTCCCAATACATTTGTGCTGGTATATACCTTCCCTTTATATCTGATTTCAGGTTTCATCGTTTCTCCGTTTAGATAATATTCCAGATCACCGAGTTGCAACAAGCAACCTTGATAATTATCTGCGCCAAGAGTAATCGTCTGTTCCAGCACAAAAGGTTTTTCAGGATCAAATCGTATTTCTTTGCCGGATGCCGCTATCATCTTCTTCTTTTTTCTATCGGGGAATCCTTTGAAGTCGCAGGCTATTCCTGTAGAATAGCCTTGTGGATGTTGTAAACTGACAATCCAATCATAATAGTTGCCATACATCCAAGTCAGCCGCAATGGGGTACCCTCTGAAGCCGGTATCATATAAGGACGGACATTATTCAGTTGCGAGTCTTTTGTGACTGCCTCCTTAGAAATAACCTCTCCATCTTCACTCATGATAAATCTTACAATCTCATACACCTTACCATATTTTCCCTCTACCGGTAATGAGCAATATACCTCATTAACATTCGACGGATCGATAGCCATACCGGCACTATAACACTTTTCTAAATTCGGCGTCTGATGAAAATGTCCACCGGCATTAATAAGAAAAGTCTTTTTCCACTCGTGTCCGTTCCATTTTGCATAGTAATAATCATGAGATTCTTTATTATCGCTGATACGTACCATTGCTATCACCGGATTTCCGTTCCTGTCCGAAGCTATTTGCCATACCCAGTCACGTTCAGAAGGATTATCCACTACCGTAGACGGGTATTGTTTCGCATAATCACCTGTCTTGTTCACCTTAAATGTGCCGTCGGCAATAGTAGAAAGTACGGTTCCCCTGACATCAGTCAACTGCAATGTTTTGATATCGATATAATTAAAATAAAGGAAGTTGGGAAGTTCATTATCCGGATGTCCCGTGGTGTAAGTCAAATAAATCTTATCTTTCCCGTTAGACATGTATTTCGCATACGGACGGGCGCCGGTAGATTGTACGATTTGATACGGTCCCCATACTACATCCACCTCATCTTTGTCGTCCGGTAATGAAAGCTTGGCAATAGTCGGATGCCAACCGATTCCACGCCAGCATAAATAAATATGTTCAGGATCATCCGACAGAATAAACGGAGAAGGATAAGTCGTATTATTTTTTGTTTCAATCCTCTTTTCTTCACCTAAAGTAGTAATATCCCCCGGTATTCGGGAGACTCTGTAATAAAAACAAGGTTCATCCGTATGTCTTGAATAGAAAATCATGATTCTTTCATCGGGCAATACAAGAAAAGTGGGATTGTTATGATCGTCCGGCTGAAAATACGAACGGATCAATACTTCTTCCTGTTCCTTCTTTTGAAAGTCATACTGCATCGCCTTTATATTACCATGAATATCGATGTAACCGATATATGTCTTATTTATAGTTCCCTCCTTGTTTTCATAATGCAAGGCTCTCGGATCGGCAAACCAACACCAAGCTCCTTCAGCTGCAACTTGATACCCACCGCCAGTAGGATTATTTTCTGCATTTTGGGCATTCAAATGAAAGCTACATAGATATAAAACGACAAAAATCCAAACAATCTTCTCTTTCATGATAGCAATATGTTTCTTAATTAAATATCAGTTACTTGAATGGGATTCATTACTCAAACGAAATAGTTTTTATTTCACCGTTTGATAAACAAACCGTCACCAGTTTCTTATCCTCTGACACATGGACAGATTTCACCGGTGTCAGCTCTTTTGAAGTAAAACCTCTTTTCTCATTCTTCTTCCATAATTGAAGTGTCACATATATTTTTTCACCGGATAACTGATCGGAAACCATATTTAATGCACATTTCTCACTTACAGGATGCACTCCCTCCGGATATACCGTATATGTTTTCTCCCAACCTGTCAATGGTATCATTGCCAATTCATATTTTCCGTTAGAGAGTACCGGAATATTCTGTTTACCCACCTTACAACCTGTTTCCTTTATATCGGAATCCAGACGAGGCAGGGAATAATGTCCCAAACAAATCTCCGCCGGTTCTGAAACAGTCACCTTATCTACCCGCAGAATTCCATCCGGCAGAGGAATATCCGCCAACTGATACTTCACAGTGCTATCCGTTTCGAGCACAGCGTCACGACGATAAATTCCATTTTCGAAACTTTTGAACGTATACAACCGCAACACTTCCCATTCCCCTTTTTTATTCCTTGTTCCATAATTCATGGAAATCTCCCCATTCTTCCCATCTGCCATCCAGGGGAACTCTGTATGGTAAGCCAGTTTATTATAATTTTCGGTACTCCGGAATTTCTGCCAATCTTTTGCCACAGTCTCATGACACCATGAACGCATTTCAGATCCGCCACAATTCGGGTAATTGGTTATCAATAGATTAGTTCCCTGCTGGAACTTATTATACACTTCCCCTTTTTTCAGTTCTTTCTCCCAAGGACCGTTATTTTCTGTAGCCGACCAATAGTTAGAGTTTTCCGGCAACAACAAACTAAGAAAAGCTTTTCCGCACCAATAAACACTACCCCGGCAACTATAAATCTGAACAGCAGGAGCAAAAGGTCCGTAGAAACCCATTGTCGGAACACCATCTTCCAGAAATTCCGGACGTTCTAAAAATTGCAACAACGTAGAAGAAGCTATCCTTCTCATCCATCCATAATTCACATTACCACTTTTGTCATATTCATACAAAGACAAAGGAGCAGTAACGGCAAAACGATAACAAATACTCCGTCCCCACATATTCATCCTGCCATCACGGCTGAACAGAAATGGATAATTATCAACCATGTCATACTGATTTTCCATAAACTGCCTTGCATATTGAGGGTATTGTTTCTTCCCGAACATTTCCGCCCAAATGGGGCCGTATGTCTGATAAGCCCACGCACTATAATAGTCATAAGCCGGAGCGTCATTGTACCAGCCTTCGCCCCGATAGCGTGCGAGAAGTTTTTGCAGGTTCGACTCCAGATAGCTTTCATTCACGGCATATCCCTGATCTTTCAGAAAACTCAAGATAAAGACATTGAAAAACATCCAGTTGGAACCAATAGTCGGTCCCTCTCCATAACTCAACATGGTAGCAGCCAGTGAATCTTTCTGTTTCTTAGTGAGAGGATTCCATAACACTTCCTGTGCAGCTTTCATCGAGATTGCCAAAGAGCCCAGTTCCAACAATGTCTGACTGGGACCTCCCGTACGATGCGGAATATAGCTCCTACTTTCAGGGTTAGAGATATTTATCAGTTGATAACGATAATAGTCTGCCACTTTTATCCCGTTCATCTCCAGTTCTGGATTATCTTTCAAAAGAGGAGCAGCTACAAATAGAGTCCGTGCCAGACCTTCCAGCTTTGCTACCGGAATTTCTCCCGTATTTCTCGGATATGTTTTATCCAGCTGTTTCGGAAAATACATTTGATCGTCTAATGTATGTATATAGTTAAATGCACCTTTTAATAAATACTCGCCTGCCTGTATCCAGTGCTGACGAGTCATTCCCGTATAAGGGCTTTTCTGATAATCCGGCTGCCAGACGGTGAATATGTTTTCCTGCGCAAAGACCACAGAGAGTTTTAATGATAAAATAGCAAACAATAAAAATAATGCAAATCTTGCTTTCATGGTAATGATATGTTTATAATGTCAGATTCATCGCAAAAGTAAAGCTTTATATACAAACATTCGTCTGAATATCATTCATAAAAGCCCAAAATTAAGTCAAAATGCCACTTTTTATCAGCTGAATGATAAATAACTGCCTTTAACAGATAGAAAAGTCGTGCTTCATAAGCCGACTTTTTTTATCTTTGTAATCTTGAAACATAGCCATGACTACCAATAGTTTGAGAAACATACGGATTCTGCTCTGCTTATTTTTCTGTTTCAGGATGACACCGTTCATATATGCCGGTGAATTCCTGTTCACCACCATCAATGCGTCGCAAGGATTGAGTGATAACCAAATACGTTATATCCTCCAGTTGCCCGACGGAAGAATGGTATTCACCACCAGCGGTAATGTAAATCTATACGACGGTGTACATTTCAGCTATCTTCACCGCACCACGGAATACGTATATCCATTAAACCAATATAACGGGCATTACCGCATTTACCAGAGTGGGGATTCTCTGTTATGGATTAAAGATACTCACAAACTGATGTGCATTGACCTGTACAGAGAGGAATACATTCCTGATTTAGATGCTTACTTTAAGAACAGAGAGATACAAGCCCCCGTAGAAGACCTTTTTGTAGACGATTCAGGACACATCTGGCTACTCATAGCTAACGAATTACTGGAATTAAACAACAAGACCCGTATAACCTTGCCCGGCAAGTATTCCGGAAAATTGCAGGACCTGAATGCCGACAGTACCTCCCTATATTTATTCTATGACACAGGCGAAGTGTCCTGTTACCACATAGCCGACCAAAAAACCGTATACAACATAGCCGCTTATCCTGCATCCGAACAGGCTGAATATCAAAATACTTCTCTCGTCGTCAAAAGTGCAGACGGCTTCTATCAACTACGCAACGGGCGTAAAGGCGGTTTATTCTATTTCAATAGCCACGAGCGCACATGGAAAAAACTCTTCGAACAGAACTATACTCTCAACACCCTTATCATTACCCCTAATGGTGAGAAAGCCTATATCAGTTGCGTTCACGGGTTTTGGATGATTGACCTCCACACAGGAACACAAAAATACATCCCCCTATTGGAAACCGGAAACGGACAGATTGTCTCTACCGAAATCAGCACTGTCTTTCAAGACCGACAAGGAGGGTTATGGCTCGGAACTTTCAATCGGGGTTTATTATATCATCACCCGTCCATGCATAAACTGACTCATATAGGTCGCAATGCATTTCCCGTCTCCCCGGAAGAAGAAATCAATATTGAATCTTTCGCCGAAGATAAAGATGGAAATATCTATCTGAAAGCTCATTCCCGAATTTATCGACTGACAGCTAATGAACAAAAATCCTATGTATTAAAGTCAGCAGCTATCCCGTCTGTCTCTCCTGAAATACTGAATCGGTTGAACCCCAACAAGAACCATCATTTCAGAAATAAAGTATACAATACATTATATACCGACACACGCGGCTGGACATGGGCAGGAACTCCTGACGGACTGGAACTTTTTACCAGCGAAAACGACTCTGCCCCACGTATCTTCTATCGTGAAAACGGATTGAGCAATAACTTTATCCAGGGTATCATTGAGGACAAATATCGAGACATCTGGGTAACGACCAGTAACGGTGTCACACGCATCCACATAAATCCGGAGAATAAGAACATCAGTTTCACCCGGTTCAATCAGTTGGACGGTGCTTTGGACGGCGAATACATAAAAGATGCCGTATTCAGTTCTTCCGACGGCACTCTCTATTTGGGTGGTATTGATGGCTTTAGCATATTCCATCCCGACAAGGACTCCATTCATCCGATGCTTCCTGATCCGCCGGTTTTCACAGCCTTACGCTTGTATGGAGAAAAAGTGAATACAGGAAAAGAATATGGCAACCGCATCATCCTGTCCAAGGCTGCTCCTTATACAACCGAAATCGAACTGGACTATAACCAAAACTTCCTGACTTTCGAATTTTCAGCATTGAATTATATCAATCATGAACGCACATACTACCGTTATCAACTGGAAGGTATCGACCCGCAATGGATGAGTACATTTGCAGGAAGACAGGGAAATGCGACTGTAGGGAAAGGTCTTCTTCAAGCTGTTTACACCAATTTACCACCGGGAGATTATACATTCAAAGTCATGGCCTCGGACAATCCTCTTCAGTGGAACGGCAAAGTGACAGCAATAAAATTAACCATCCATGCACCGTGGTGGAAAACAACCACGGCTTATATCCTGTATGCAGTCATTTTATTACTGATTGCTTTCACCGGTATCCGGTTGTATATCTATTGGAGCAGAAAGGAAATGGAACGCAAGCATAAAGAAGAGATTCTATTACTCCGTATCCGCAACCTGATCGAACAAAATAATTCTCTAACCTGTGGCATAGAAGAAACGTCTCCCGACCATCAGCAACAGGATACGGAAGAGTCCGCATTTCTGGCACAAGCCATCAAACTGGTGGAACAGAATCTGCACGTCAATGGCTATTCGGTGGAGCAACTAAGCCGCGACCTCTGTATGGAGCGAACGGGATTATACCGCAAACTGGTGACTATGCTCGATCAGTCTCCCAGCCTCTTTATCCGTAACATTCGTCTGCAACGGGCAGCACAACTGATAACAGAGGGCAAGCTAAGTATTACAGAAATTGCGGAACACACAGGTTTTAGCAGTTCCAGTTATTTAAGCAAATGTTTTCAGGAAATGTATGGATGCCGCCCGTCAGAATATGCCGAAAAAGCGAAGAAATCAACGTGATTACTGTTTGTTTCAACCTGATTGTTGTCCGTTTTGCTTGCCTCTGCCCTACTTTTGCTGCATCATAAAGTACTTAAAAACCATGAAAATGAATCTTATTAGAAAAGCCGGTTTCTTGCTTGTATGTGCAACAATGGTTGCAGCAGGCAATGGTACAGCACAAAATGTACAGCGTACCTCACAAGGCATCAAGTGTGCCACACAGGGGATGGATGTCAACGTAGAGTTTTATTCACCCTCCATTGTCAGGGTTTATAAGACGCCCAGTCAGAAATCTTGCAATAAAGAAAGTCTGGTCATTGTCAAAACGCCCGAGTCGACTCCTGTTTCTTTCGGTGAAAAGGGGAAAAATGTGACATTAAGCAGCCGTCTTATCCAAGTGGAAGTGAACCCGGAGACTGGTGGTATCCATTTTTTCGATTCGTCCGGTCAACGTCTGTTGACGGACAAGGATTACGGAACACAATTCACTCCTTTCAATGATGCAGGTGTTCCGTCTTTCAATGTCCGCCAGACCTTTTTGCTGGATAAAGACGAAGTAATCTACGGTTTGGGACAGCAGCAGACGGGTAAAGTGAACCAACGCAATCAGAAACTGTTTCTCCGCAATCAAAATATGAGTATCTGCATTCCATTCATTCATTCCGTCAAGGGATATGCCCTTTATTGGGATAATTACTCTCCTACTACTTTCCTCGACAATCCGCAAGAGATGTCGTTCGACTCGGAAGTAGGCGATTGCGCTGATTATTATTTCATTTACGGCGGCAATGCGGACGGTGTAATAGCCGGAGTGCGCGAGCTGACCGGTCAGGCCCCGCTCTATCCGCTCTGGACACTGGGATTCTGGCAATGCCGCGAACGCTACAAAAGTCCGGACGAACTCTGCGAAGTAGTAGATAAGTACCGTGAACTGAAAGTACCTTTGGACGGTATCATCCAAGACTGGCAATATTGGGGATGCAACGAAAACTGGAACTCGATGAAATTCCAAAACCCACGCTATATCAACAAAATGGGTGATCCGGAATACATGAAATTCCTCCCGAACGGAGAAGACAGAAATGCTAATTATGGAACGCCACGCATCAAAAGTCCGAAAGAAATGATCGACTATGTACATAAACAGAATGCACATATCATGATTTCAGTATGGGCCTCGTTCGGTCCGTGGACAGAGATGTACCAGAAAATGGATAGCCTGAAAGCATTGCTTCACTTCGAGACATGGCCTCCCAAAGCCGGAGTAAAACCTTACGACCCGTTCAATCCGACAGCACGCGATATGTATTGGGCAGAAATGAAAAAGAATATCTTCGATCTCGGAATGGATGGCTGGTGGCTCGACTCTACCGAGCCGGATCATCTGGAAATCAAGGACAAAGATTTCGACACCCCCACTTATCTAGGTTCATTCCGCAGAGTGCACAACGCTTTCCCTTTGATGTCCAACAAGGGTGTATACGAACATCAACGTGCTACCACTTCCGACAAGCGAGTATTCCTGCTCACACGTTCGTCTTTCCTAGGACAGCAACGTTATGCGTCACATTCATGGAGCGGCGATGTAGTCTCTACCTGGGAAGTGATGAAGAAACAACTGGCGGCAGGACTAAATTACTCACTATGCGGCATACCATACTGGAATACCGACCTAGGCGGATTCTTCGCACGGAAATACAACAATAATGTACACAATATCGCTTATCATGAATTGCACGTGCGCTGGTATCAGTGGGGAGCATTCCAGCCGATCATGCGTTCACACAATTCCAGTCCGGTAGCTGTGGAAATATACCAGTTCGGCAAGAAAGGAGACTGGGCTTATGACGCACTCGAAAAATATACTCACCTGCGCTATCGCCTTTTGCCCTATCTCTACAGCACTTCATGGGAAGTTACCAACAAAGCGGGCAGCATCATCCGACCACTCATGATGGATTTTCCTAAAGATAAGAAAGTACTTGAGATGGATACAGAGTATATGTTTGGCCGTAATTTCCTTGTCCGCCCCGTAACTGATTCGCTTTATACATGGCAGGACGACAAACAGAACGGCTATCAGAAGAATATGAATAAGATAGGAAAGACAGATGTTTATCTACCCGCAGGTGCCCAATGGGTTGATTTCTGGACCGGAAAAAGCCTGAAAGGCGGACAAACCATCCAGCGTGAAGTGCCTATCGATATCATGCCAGTCTATGTCCGTGCAGGTTCTATCCTACCCTGGGGACCGGCTGTACAATATTCCACCGAAAAGAAATGGGATAATCTGACACTTCGCATTTATCCGGGCGCCGACGCTGAATTTACTCTTTACGAAGATGAGTTCGACAACTACAATTACGAAAAGGGAGCATACACTACCATTGCCATGAAATGGAATGATAAAGACCGTACCCTGACGATTAACGACCGGCAAGGTAACTACAAAGGAATGCTGAAAAATCGTAAATTCAACATTATCATTGTAGAACCGGGAAAAGGTTGTGGTGACGGTGATGCTACGACATTCGATCAATCTGTTTCTTATAGGGGAAAGAGAGTAGACTTAAAATTATAAAGTTTCAACTTTATTCCCACCATCTCACACTGGGGAAATAAACAGTAACCAATCGGTAAATTTCCCTCTAACACCTGTTTTTCAATTTTACAAGTACAGCCTTCACCCTTCACAATGCCCTATTCATCGGCATTAGCGGGTGAAGACTGCTCTTTCATCCGCCTTTCACCCTCCGTTTTCTTAACCCTGTATAATTCTTCTCCACCTGTTACTTCTAAAAACATATCTAACCTGTTTCCCACTCATTACTAACTAACTTCTTTTTCATTAATAACAAACTTTCTTTTGATTACTGGTAAACTTCTTATTACCAGTATGTAAACTTGTTTTTCATTAAATGCAATCTATAATTGCAAGTTGCGTTTATAAAAACAAAAGCTTTGATTATATAAATGCAAGTTTCATTTATATAATCAAAGCTTGCATTTATAGTTTTCTTATGATGCAAAGAAAGTTTGGTTCCTATACAAAGGAAGTTTATCCCTTATAGAAAAGAAGTTTTCCTATAATAGTCTGGAAGCTATCTGCTAACACTTCTTCTGCCAACTATAGATAAAAGATTTAGCAGACTAGACAATCTGTGAAAACCAGGGTAGAAAGGTGAAAGGAAAGTGAAAGCCTGCCCTTCACCCGCTAATGCCGATGAATAGGGCATTGTGAAAGGTGAAGGGTATTTTCTTGAATTTCCATAAGATCCCGCAACGATTCAAAACGGAACTTTCCGGGAACTATCGTTTCAAATAAGTCTTCTAAAACGAATGTACTCTTCCTTCAACAATGGCAAATCTATACAGAGAGAAATTATCAATCAGCCATTATCTTCACATCAGGCGACGGAACACGGAACCAATACTCCACCCATCGTTTTTCTTTATCGGGCATTGAGAAGGATAACTTAATCAGATTGTCGTGGAGACGTTCAACACTAATTTCATTCTCTGTTCCCGGAACGAAAACAGGATCGGACGATTTTCCCAATATCTCGACATACACGCTGTCTGAAGGCAAACGATACTCTCCCTGGGAAAATATAATGGCATTCGATTTCGCATCCCTGCCACGTGTCATGATGTTTATAAATGTTTTATCGGCAGAAATTACTTTTAAGACCGGTAATAATGCAATCCGAAAATCATGTGCACCGGGCTGCACAAGACAGCTTTGCCATACTCCCTCCAGACTCTTATTAGTGACTTCCTGACCGCTAGGGACAGTAAGTTCAGGAATATTCATATTCGGAGTATTGCCATTTTGCTTTTTCGACAGGCTAAACATTACAGGAATAGTGAAACGCACTTTGACAGCCTTGCCATCCGCCATTCCGGGTGACCATTTAGGCATTGTTTTCACCACGCGCAAAGCCTCTTCATCCAACAGCGGATCAACTCCTCTCACTACCTTTCCCTGTCCCGGTGTTCCATCTTCCATCACTACGAACTGGATAATCACCCGACCGGAAACTCCTTTCTTCTGGGCTTCGACAGGGTATTTTACGTTAGTTGCCAAGTATTTCATCATGGCTTGCATGCCTCCCGGAAACTTCGGCATCTCATCGGGAATTAAATAAACTCCCTCACTATCTATTCTGGGGACTGACTCTTTCTGTGCAAACAATGGCAAACACAGAAACAACGCTATGAAAAGACTTACTAGTTTTGTATGCATGGTTTTCCGTTTTAAGGTTGAACAATAAACGAAGATAACATCTTTACGCTAAAAGACCAACAAAAAAATCGTTTATTTTCCTCATACACAGCAGTTATTTATTGCACAATAAATACTGTTGCCACCAAGCCACAAGTAAATAACAAATAAAAATGTGAATTCGGGATAAGGGTATTTATCCCGAATTCACATCCAAAAGAAATATCATCTAGTTGTTCACCAATACAACACCTCCCTGTGGAAGGATTTCCAGTTGCACTTTTCCGCTTTCTTTTACTTTCAACGTCACAAGTTGAGGTTCTCCTTTTTTATCATCCTTATACAGAGAAACGGTTTTTCCGGCAAACATATCTAAATCCAGTTTCAACTTTACGATTTCTTTCCCGGCATTCACAGCAGCCAGATACCAGGTGTCACCGTGGCGACGTGCCAAGACTACATATTTTCCCGGATATCCGTCAATGAAACGTGTTTCATCCCACGTGGTAGGAACCGTTTTCATATAGTCCACACAAACAGGGGAAACATCTTTTAGGTTGTTGGGAGCAAGCGCAAAATTCTGTACCGGATTCTGGAATAATATGGTAGTGGCTAATTGAAAGATATCAGTAGTACGGCGGGTAGTTCCTCCGTCATTGTTGCGATTCAGCCGTTTGTTCAGGAAACAACCACCGAATTCCATGCAACCCACCGCGTTGCGGATAAACGGATGCAGACAGGCATTGAAAGCCTCTTCATCACAGAAGTGCTGGCCGAAAACCATATTTTCGGAGGCCAGTACAGCCTCGCTGCCTACATAGTTCGGGTACATACGTTCCCATCCGCGAGGGATGGTGCAACCGTGGAAGATTACCATCAGACCGTGGTCGTCAGCATCACTCAAAATATCTTCATACAGGCGCATCGTTTCCTGCTTGTCGCCACCAAAGAAATCAACTTTGATTCCTTTCACTCCAAGACTTTGCAACCATTTCATTTCACGTTTGCGGATAATAGCATTGTCCATGTGATTCACCGGCCCCTGCTCAATATCATTCCAATAGCCGGAAGAGCTATACCATAAGAAGAGTTCAACTCCTTTGCTTCGTGCGTATTCTATCAAAGATTTCATGCGGTCACGGCCGATGTTCATATCCCACCAGTTATCGATCAAGGCATACTCATACCCCATTGCAGCTGCAAAATCAATATAGCGCACCTGATCGTCATAGTTAATACTACCATCCTGCCAGAGAATCCAGCTCCATGTGCCGCGTCCGAAACGGTAGTCATGCTTCGTTTCATAAAGAGGACGTACGACATCCCAGATAACGGTTGTTTCCACAATCGGTTTCAAGGTTTCGCCAACAGTTATGGTACGCCAGGGAGTAGCACCGGGAAGGGCAAACGCCGGAGCAGAAGTTCCGTTACCGTTATTTTCTGCTGCCATCGGGAAAGCAACCGTATACAGATTACCTTCGCTTACATCGCTCAAACGAGAACCGCAATAACGACTGTCTACACCTGTTTCGCTGACTAATACCCAACCATCGTCACCGATACGGAACAGACAAGGGAACGTGTAGCCATGCCCGTACTGCGAACGGTCACTCATGGGAGCATCTGCCTTATACTCTTCCTCATAACTGGGTTTGGTACGCTTCCAACCTATCATGGCATCGCTTTGCGGACATAAGAAAGTAGTTGTTTGTTGCGGAAAGCGAAAGCCGGTTTCTTCGGCAGTTACCGTTACACTTCCTTTTCCATCCTGACGCGGAAGAGTATAGCGAAAAGCTACATCGTGATTGCTGACACGAAAGACTACATCTATTTTCTGCCCTTTCGAATTCTCAAAATTACAAATCAGTTCGTTTGCCTGATAATGCACTTTGGAGGTTTTAATACGATCCTGATGGTAGACAGTATCGATCGGAGTAACAGCGTGTCCTGTCAGTTTCATCCCTTTTGCAAAGTCACCGATATTCGTATTCATACCCAAAGGAGATTTCTCCAACATTGTCTTTCCATTGTAGGTAATCGAATAACTCGGCTTTTCGGCTGGAGAAGCAGATACAACCAATTGCAGTTTTTCATCCGGCCCTTTCACTACCACTTCCTGTGCTATCAGAGAAGTCAGACAGCAACTAGCCAGCAGGGTACTTATTATCTTCTTCATATTATTTATGTCGTTATTATCTTCACTTTTTTCTGTTATTTCTCATTTGCCTTCTTTATGCGGATCACCGTAAAAGAATAGGCAGGTAATTGATAGTCAAACTTTTCTGCTACTTCCATTGTGTCTTCAACAGGTAGCGGGGTATCGGTCGGTTTGCCGGTCAGTACGGTTCTTTTTGCAGAAGACTGTATAGCACCGATTCCGGAAAGGTCGACATTCGTATTCACCTCTACGGGAAGTAAATTGACCAGCTTCACAATCACGTCGCCACTTGCCGAGTCACGGACAATAGAAGCGGCAATGCGTTTCCGCACTTGATCGTCTCTATTATCAAGAGTGATCTTTGACGGCAAATATTCGTTTCCGGCATTCTGTCCGTAGAGTTTCTGAACATAGTAGCCGGTGGTAGGTTTCACTTCCCGGTTATTGAAGTAAATCAAATCCGGATTCCACTGAGTATGTCCTTCTTTAGCGAGAAGAGGGGCATAGGAAGTCATGTGTACAACATCTCCATTACGTTCCAAGGCAGCAAGATAAAGAGCTTCTGTCAGTGCTGTTTCGATATTCGCCTTTCGTCCCGGTATGTGAGTTGCATATTCGCCCAAGTATACTTTTGTCTTTTTCGAACGATCGTATTTGTCGTAGAAATCCTGGTTGTTCAGGAACCATCCCGGAGTCTGGTAATAATGTTCGTCGACCATCGGAATACCCAGTTTGTCCGCCAGCTTCCATCCTTCCACGTAGTCTGTACCCTCATTGAACGGTCCCACTGTACCGACAACAATCATTTCAGGATATTTTTCTTTGATGGCATTGAAGATCATTGTGAAGCGTTCTTCGAAGATATCAGTGATAAGATCTTCATTTCCGATACCGATGTATTTCAGATTGAAAGGTTTCGGATGCCCGGCTTCGGCACGTACCTTTCCCCATTTGGTCTTCTTAGCGTCACCGTTTGCCCATTCTATCAGATCAAGAATATCCTGAATATAAGCTCCCATTTCGCTCATCGGGATACCACCTTGTTGTCCTCCTCTCAAGTCGCCGTGACAGGCAGAGTTCTGGCAAGGAACACCGGCCGCCAGCACTGGAAGCGGTTCCGCACCAATATCTTCGCAAAACTGGAAATATTCAAAATAACCCAATCCCATGCTTTGATGGTATCCCCAAAGGTTACGCTGTGCTTTTCTTGCTTCCAACGGACCTACTGTATTTTTCCATTGATAAATGTTTTTCAAGCCATCACCATGAGCCACACAGCCACCGGGGAAACGGATGAAACGGGGATGAATATCAGCCAACACTTGAGCCAGATCTTTGCGAAGCCCGTTCTTACGTCCTTTAAATGTATTCTGCGGGAATAGGGAAATCATGTCCAGATTCAATTCACCAACAGATTGAGGGATGATTTCGAGATGAGTGTCCGCAGTAGCTTTAGCAGTTATCACCGCTTTATATGTTTTCCATTGACGGGAAGACACTGTTAGAGAAGTCTCTCCACACACATTTCCTTTTCCATCTACCAGACGAACCTGCAATTTATTTGATTTACCCTGCGGAACCCGGGCGAAGATGGAAAAATCATATTTCTCTCCGGTGTTCAGTGCGATTCCATCAAAACCTGTATTTTCTAATGCAGCTCCCGGTTGTTCTACATTCAGCACGGCATAATGTGGGTTATTGATATGAATAGGGTCGGTAGTATCAATAGTGAAAGTCGTTTTCTCTCCTTTCAGTGCCCAGGAATGAGTGCTGTTCCAGTTCTTATCTCCTTCCCTGTCCGAAGGGTCGTACTCGAAGTCGCGGTTTTGGATAAGTTCTGCATAGAGTCCTCCGTCTGCCGAATAATTGATGTCTTCAAAAAAAGCGCCCAGCAATACATCACTAATGGCTTTTGCACCTTCCGGTTGTACAGTGACCGTTGCTTTTACAGGCTTCAAACCGGCAAAACGTTCTCCATCCTGTACCGGACGTTCTCCATGTAATGAGTTCCGATATTGATTCCAGCCATAATTTTTATCCAATCCATCCACCAAGGTCCAAGCTACCCGGTTGATATTTCCTTTCTGCTCTTCTCCGGCAACAATAGCTTTCACTCTCACTCCGTCAAAATCCGGCGTAGTACGGGGATATTTCTGACTGGTCCAGTTGATTAAATCCTTGGAAGTAGCTTGGCCGTATCCATCATGGTCATTCAGTTTCCAGGTACAAATCCATTCGCCATCGGACGATTGTTTCAAATAAGGATCGAGCATTTTCTTCTGTGATCCCCAGCGGCTATAATCGCACCGGAGATATCCGTAGTTCCGGCCAATTTCAAACCAATTTTCTTTATCTGTACTCCAGGCAAAACGGAGTCCGCTGCGTCCGTCGTCTCCGGAAGTTGCAAAAGAAAACAGATAAACCGAATCGGGTGTACTCGTCATTTCTTTGATTGCAGCTAAAGTGAGCTGCTGGAACGACAAAAACAAGACAACTAAAAAGAGGAATAATTTTCTCATGGTATATATTGCATTAAGATTATCAATCGCAAAGTTAAGATTTTCATCATTCTAACAAGCGTGTTTCATATAATAATTGGTAATTATACACTTAAAAATATATAAGAAACAAGTAAACAAGGGTAAAATATACACTTTTCCCCATATCGTATACTGTTTTCCTGGATTACAACTAGTTGAATCCATCTTATCAGAATAACTCAAAAGAAAACAAAAGGATGGGAATACTCACTGGGAAGCGAAGATTACCCGCCTGAAAAACAATTGGTTTAACAAATCAGGGACAGGTGTTTTTCTCCTGTCCCACGAGATATTTTAGTTCAGAAACCTTCGGGTTTACCATAGGCCTTGAAGAGGCGTTTCAACTCTTTTGGGGTAATCGGTATGACAGTGCCATGGCGCGGATGGAAATCCATACTGATAGCATGGTCAATCACTTTGAAATGTTCCAGATCGGAACTTTCGGTAAACTGGTATTTACCTTTCGTATATACATCATACATCAAAATATACTTATCGGAACCAACCAGCGGGAAAATACCCGAACCTTCTACCGGATCCTTCGTCTGCTGTTTATAGTCATCCGATTCTGTCCATTGGCCGGAGGTTAGAGAGGAGGTAGTGGCCTTTTTAATTCCATTTCCATTCCCTTCCGTTTTGTAGAACAAATGATAGAGTCCATCTTTGTAAATAATGTCGCCGTCAATACATGATTTTTTGTTTTCCGGAAGAAACAGTGGCTTCGGTTCTCCTTCTATATCGGTAAAATCTTTGTCGGCATAAGCATAATAAATGATATCGGGACCATTGCCATGTTGCATGGACCAGTAAACCATGTACTTTCCTGCTTCCCTATCATAAATAGTTTGTGGAGCCCACACACGTTTCAGATCCTCCTGATTGGGATATTTTTTCTGGATATTCACGATATTGGAAGTCCAGTGTACAAGGTCTTTTGATTTCAATAATATCATGGCACGGTTAGAACTCCATCCATTGCCGGACACCATATCTGTCACCACCATATAAAATGTCTTCCCATCTTCACAGCGCAAGATATGGGGATCACGTACTCCACCTGTTGAACTAATCACACGGGAATCAAGTACCGGCTGATTTCCATTCAAGGCTTTATAATTATATCCATCGAGGCTAACAGCCATCCGGACGGCTTCTTCACTCATGCGATTGCCGGTGAAGTAAACAAACAGGTAAGCAGATTGCTGGCAATACCCAGTCAACACTCCCACAAATAGGAATGCGAAAAGAATTATATTTTTCTTCATATTCATCATCATTTCAATGCTTTTTCATCCATTGTTTTATTCTTGTTCATTCACTGTTTAGTAGTTGAAATCAGCAGGTTTCACATATACACGATATTCCTTAATCATACCCGGATACCCTTTTTCGGCACGAGGCAGATAGCGGAAACCGGTCACATTTTCCACTTTGCTCAAGTCAATTACCAATTGATGAGGATAAGGAACATTGTCCACTGTCATCCAGAAAGTGGATTCCTGCAAGTCGAATATCTTGTCGGCTGTACGGTTGCCACTACGCGTTTCTTCACTATCGGCATAACGAATCTTCCAATGTTCGCGGGATACCGGTTTACCATCAGCTCCCAGGACATCAAACTCTGCTATCGCTGCGATGTTATCATTTGCTTGTGGAGAAAGTGCTTCCAGACAGAAATAACGTCCTTTCACCGGAGTGGCAAATCGCACTTCCTGCCAGCCGTTACCCGGAGTGAAAGCTCCTTCATGGCCCACTTTCTCACCCGTCAGTTTCAGTTTTTCTCCATCCTTGCGGTGTGTTTCGGGAGCTTTTTCACGAAGCACATCGAGAATTGGTTTCTTCAAACCTTTGATGGAAGCCCGGGTAGGACCTTTCAAATCCAGAACGAGGATTTCATTCTCTCCTTCTTTCAGCCAGCACCCCGGCATAAAGAGAGTCTGCTGCGGACCGATTTCCCAGAAACGCCCCATTGCATGACCGTTCACCCAGACCATACCTTTTCCCCATGTACTCATATCCAGGAAAGTATCTCCTACTTTATCCAATGTAAAGGTGCTCTTATAATAGGCAGGCATAGTCGGTAATATCTTTGTATCGCTATATTTCTTATCTTTTATAAAGGAATAATCTACCGGGAAGTTATACACAGTCCAGTTTTTCAATTCCTTAGTCTGGTTACCCGAAATAAGTTCCACCTTTTCGGTGATCCCTTTGCGGTCGTGGATGGATTTGTCAAAGTTAACACGTCCCATTGCTTCCACAAGAATATCCAGTTGTGTGCCTTTTTTCAGCGCGGGCAGGGTCGTTGTAAATTCTCCCTTACGACGGTCCAAGCGTGCCAGCAGTTTACCGTCGGCATATATCTGCGCCCAGTCGTGCACTTCCGTAATTTTCAAAGTGGTGCCTGCAAGAGTCGTTTCGGGCAATGTGGTACGATACAGAATCGTTCCCCATCCCTGGTTGAATTGTTCCATCGGTTGAATATCCACCGTTTGTTTTGCCTCCGGCAGATTTGAGAAAAGCGGAGCCACTTTATGGAAGTGAAACTCGGGGATTTCAATAACAGGCAGAGCTGCGGGCACTGCGGGCAACGTCTCACCTGCCGGAAGATAGTTTTTCAACAAGTCACGAAGCAAGAAAAACTTGTCGGTCGTCCATCCGGGTTCGCTAATCGGAGCATCATAATCGTATGAGCTGCACATGGCGGAATAAGCCGGGTTGTTCGCACCTCCCCAATGTCCGAAAGTCGTTCCTCCGTGAGTCATATACAGACTGAAAGAGATGTTCCGGTCGAGCATATCCTTGATGCCCTGTACCATATCTTTTGCAGGACGTGTCTCATGTTTGCGTCCCCAGTGGTCGAACCATCCGCTCCAGAACTCGCTACACATCAACGGAGTTTCAGGACGAAGTTCTTTGAGTCTTTTAAATTGCTGGTCGATATTGGCACCTGTTCCAAAGTTCACCGTCCAAATCAGGTCATCGAGCGCGTTATTGGTGAAGTTACTGCTCCAGTCACATTGAAACAGAGGTACATCGGAAAAACCGGATTCACGAACCAGGTCGCGCACGGCAGAGACATAAGGTTTGTCGATTCCATAAGAACCGTATTCATTCTCTACCTGTACCATGATGATATTTCCCCCTTTATTCACTTGCAGCGGAGCCAGTTGCTTACCGACCTCTTTCATAAAGATGCCTACCCGTTCCATATAATAGGGATCGAGCGTACGCAAGGCTATATCTTTTTTCTTCAACAGCCACCAGGGAAGTCCCCCCATCTCCCACTCCGCACATACATACGGACCAGGACGGACAATGACATACATACCGTGTTTCTGTGCCGCACGGCAGAAAGCTGCAATATCATTCTGACCGGAAAAATCGAACTTTCCTTCTTCCTGTTCATGGATATTCCAGAAAATATAAATACAAATAGTATTCATGCCTAATGCCTTGCACATCTCAATGCGATGCTCCCAATAAGCTTGCGGGATGCGGGTGTAATGCAACTCGGCAGCCTTCACCACAAACGGTTTTCCATCCAGCAAGAATGTGTTCTTGCCTGCCTCAAACTTCCGTGCAGTAGTTTGCGCCT
>OBLO01000743.1_pt1 | contig 30961 bp, 21 predicted proteins | sample 1519401 | NCBI WGS metagenome assembly OBLO01 (sample SAMEA2602897, study PRJEB22501) | metagenome | reverse complement strand
AATAGCCATTGCGGTCGCCTTTGCGGTTGTAAAGTGGTAGTTTCGCTGTAAACATAACCTCATGTTTACCATATTTCAAAATGTTTTTAAGCGATGGAAAGTCTTTTGTTTCTACTTTTTCCACGTAAACGAAAACGGCTAAAAGCTGCCTTCGGGTAACGTCTAGCGACTCTATCATAGCCAGCTCGCCCAATGTTTCCATACCATGATATTGATAAACGTACGCCAGCAACTCCTCTATTTGGATAGCATTCAAGAAAGGAATACGCTCCAAGTCCTCGCGGGTAGCTGTGTTAAGATTAATGGGATGCTCGGCAAGATCGGTCAATAGTTCTAGAGTTGCTTCATTGGTGTAGTTGCCTTCACCATCTATTTGTGCCAGATCGTAAAGATATTGCTCCCACGTGGGTTGTGTTTGAGCGTTGATAGGTAACGATAAGAATATATATATAAGGTATATTGCAAAGCGTTTCATCGTATAGCTGTTTAGGCTTCTGTTTCGCAAAAGTCGGAAATTCTATTAAAATATCCAAATATTTAGGTATAGAAGTGAGAGGAAAAGAATAAAGAGTACTTGAATTTATTCTTTATTTATATTCATACAATAGTTTTTTAGTATTCCACTTCATAGGTAAACAAGCCGAGCGGCTTGAAAGATGAAATATGGCTTTTTTATAAACCGTTGTTCTATATATCGACTTTTTTAAGTACTTTTGCACCATTAACTAGATTATAAAATTATGAGTTATAACTTATTAAAAGGTAAAAAGGGTGTTATCTTTGGAGCTCTCAATGAGCATTCAATAGCATGGAAAGTGGCTGAGAGAGCCGTTGAAGAAGGTGCAACAATTACCCTTTCTAACACGCCTATGGCTGTGCGTATGGGCACAGTAAACAACCTTGCAGAGAAGCTTCATTGTGAAATTATTCCTGCTGATGCTACTAGTGTAGAAGATCTTGAAAACGTATTCAAGCGTTCTATGGAAGTGTTGGGCGGTCAAATCGACTTTGTGTTACACTCTATCGGTATGTCGCCTAATGTTCGTAAGCGTCGCACTTATGACGACTTAGACTACAAAATGCTCGATACCACACTCGATATCTCGGCTGTATCCTTCCACAAGATGATACAAAGTGCAAAGAAATTGAATGCTATTGCTGATGGTGGTTCTATTCTAGCATTGACTTATGTTGCAGCTCAACGTACATTCTTCGGCTATAACGATATGGCAGATGCTAAGGCATTGCTAGAGAGTATAGCACGTAGCTTTGGTTATATCTACGGTCGTGAACACAATGTGCGTATCAATACGATTTCTCAAAGTCCTACTATGACAACAGCAGGATCGGGTGTGAAGGGTATGGATCGTTTGTTCGACTTTGCTAATCGTATGTCGCCTCTTGGTAATGCCGATGCTGCCGATTGTGCCGACTATTGTATTGTGATGTTCTCCGACCTTACCCGTAAGGTTACTATGCAGAACCTTTACCACGATGGTGGCTTCTCTAATGTGGGTATGAGCCTCCGTGCCATGACTACTTATGAGAAAGGTCTTGAAGAGTTTATGGACGAAGACGGAAATATTATCTACGGATAACCTTTCTGCGGATAACTTATTGTAACAAAATATGGGGCTGCTTCTTCTATCGTGAGGAAGCAGCCTCCTTTGGTTAATTGAGAGTTGAGAGTTGAGAAATGAGAGTTGAGAAATACTTGTCCACTAAAATAACTAGTATAGGTTATCTTTCATTTAGCAAATACTTACCTTTTGGATGATAAAAAAGTAATAATTATGTTGAAAAATAATCTATTTTTAATAGAAAAATAAATTAAAAACGAATTAAAAATAAATTAAAAACAAATCAAAAATAAATTATTTTTTATTATAAAACATCATCTTTTTTCATAAGAACAATAACCTATTACTATTTAAAAACATAGCTTTGACATCATAAAACGTATTTTTTTATCATCATTTTATGGTATTCATACCTGAGTTCGGTATAAGAAATTCTTCAAAAAAGTTGTAGGAGTGGAATGTTTTTCGTGTCTTTATAGTTGATAATCAAAGTATTAACGAAGAATATCCACTCCTATGATATAATACAAATTTAATAGAAATATTCTGTATTCTTGATGACTTCTGCAAGTTTTTTGCTCCTCAACTCAAAGAAAACGTCTGTTAGACGAGTCTAGTAAGCGTCGCCGAAAACGTCCGTGTGTAATGAGCGATAGTGAAATAATGACTATCCTCATTATGTATCATCAGTCTCATTACATAAATCTCAAAACGTTCTATCTTCATGCGATTTGTGAACATCATCGTTCCGAAATTCCCCTTACGTTACTTCTATGGTGAGAGTACCTATAACATATCCAATATAGCATCTACAAAGGTTTTGGGGAGTACAACGTTAGGTAAAACTAATGCATCCCAAAACATCGGTCCTACTTCTTTATCTGTGAAACCAGCAATTCCACAGCCTATGCGAGTAACTAAAAAACGAAGTTCTTTGTGTTGGCGTGCATACTCAATAAAGTCGTCTATATATGGTTTTATACTGTCTACTCCGCCATCCATAGTAGGAATAGCATAGCTTTGTCCTTGTAAGCCTATGCCCTTTCCCCATACAGCTCCAAATTTATCTAAGGCTACACGGGCTGCCCCTCCTCCATGATAGCCTTGTCTGTTGCTCCCAAACACAAAAACCTCATTGGGTTTAAGGTGGGTTATATTTTCACTAGTGTATTCCATTATACTAAGTACATTTATGTTTCGAGTTAGTTTTTCCCTCTATTAATATTGTACTTACTTCCCATTAGTTCTAGTTGCGAACATTGGCTGATGAAAGTAAGGTCGTGTCTTAGTAGCATACCTATATTGCGAATCTCATCAAAGCTAATTAGCTTGCAAAGCAGTTTAGTTGTTTCTTTCCATGAAAGCTGTTCTAAGTGGTGCTGTTTTATCTTTTCTTCTATTAGCTGTGATAACCTTTTTAGTCCTTCTAAATACTTAATATTATCCTGAAGAATGTTAAACATAGGTATAATATGTTCAATAGTAATACCTTGTAAGTTAAAAGATTTCATACTTTCTCCCATAGGAAAGCGTTGATTACTATTTGGACCTTTGTGACTATACATCTCAAATCTTTCGCCTGTATCTAATACAAAAAATACTTTTTTAAGTTCAGGCATTATCTCTATTTGCTTTATATCGGCTAGTTTAAAACGATAATGTTCTGATAATACTTCTATATGATTTATTAAAACTCTTGTCCAATTCTCTATAAACTCCTTATAAGTAATAGCTTTAGGAAGCGTATTATTAGTTTCTATTTCTTTATTACAAAAGAAACTATTTATTAGGCGTATAGGGAATAATATGCTTTTGTCGCTAGGGCGGTCTTGGGTAATAAGTCTAAATTTAAGGGTTTCATATATATCCTCTTTACGGATAGTAACCTTTGGAAACAAAAACAAAAAGTCATTATTCTCAGTATTTTCTATAGAGGGATTTATTTCTGTTTCCTCTAAAGTTCCAAACTCTAGTTGTAAAAACTCAGCATATCTTATCAATGCACTGTGTCCATCCGATAATTCTTTGTAAGTTAAATAACTTTCATCGCGTGTATATTTGGCTTCTCTTACATAAGCTAGTAAAGCCTCTAAGATATTGCCCATCTTTATGGGATTGTTGTTTGCTAATTTCTCTATGCGTGATATGCAATTTTTACATTCTTGTTTTTTGCTAAAAAACTTGTTCTCTAAAGAGTTGATGTAGCTAACATATTGATTAGCTGTACTTACAGTTAAACCTATCTCATTGTTAAGATAACTCTTGTATTCTGCAGAAAGAAAAAGTTTTGTTGAGGTCATAATTATAAATTTATTTGTTTTTTATTTAATTATTGTTATATAAAAGTATTAGCAATGCGAGCATTTGCCTAGCTTTTTCTCTTCTTGCTTGCTATGCTCATTACGCCAAAATCTGTATAAGTACATTTTTAACCATACTTTTCTATCTTTGACAATGCTATTGATAAATTCCGTATATGCTTTAAAAGCTGTTCTACATCCTTGCAATGTTTCCTTATCATAGCAACATGTGTCAGGATATACTATGGCATTTTTAAGGTGCTGTTGCACCAATAACATTTTGTTTTTTATTATATCTGGCTGTAGAAATAGCATATCAGGCATATAGCCCAAATTTTTCCAAGATTTAAATTGTTCCACATAGGGTAAAATGTCAGTAAAGAGGGTATGTAGCCATTTACCATATACTTTACGCGATGCTTCGCTAACATCTGGGTTCGTTTCTTTAAGAAATTGCATGAAGTCATCGTATAGATAGATGCCATAGCGAGTTTTTTGCATATCGCAGAAGTCGCCAAAGTTCTTTTCTAACTTTAAATCAGGTTCATATACTCCCAATGCTGGCGAGTTAGATTCTATCAACTGTGTGATAAATTCTTTATAATGTTTATATGCAGTTTTAGCACTTTTAAGCATAGATGCTTGTGTAGTAGAGTGGAATAAAAGGTCTGCTTCAATCTCTACCCCCTCTAAAAGTTTCAATGCTCTATCTCGGTCAGTATGTACATATTCTGCAAGGTTAATAAGGCTAAATAAGGGCAAGTCATCGCTATCTTCTTCATAGTAAGAGATAGCTTTTTCTAAGTTATTGGCATAGTCTTTTATAGTTCTCTCATTATCAATTTTATTCACTAGCCATATTATAAATTCATCTTTTAAGAACAAACTTTCACCTCTGTCCCATGGTTCATACTGACCTAATAGTGGCGAGTAGTTGCTAATTAGTCCTTTAATAAACCGCTGATAGGCTCCCCATGCGCTAGCAATAAGCGTCATTGGGTAGTCATTATCGTTCCCACGAAGAGTAATTTGATTAATTTTATCACCCAAATTACTTAGTAAAGCCATAGCCTTTCTTCTGTTTGTACGCAAAAGCGAGGGCAATTCTATAATATCCCACATGAAATATTCTTCAAGTTCTGGGTCGAAATAGTCAATAAATCTCCTTAGTTCGCTTATGTATTGTTTAGCCAACTCTGGTTTCATATTTCTATTTACGAGCCATTGCTCAAACTCATTAGGATAATGTAGCGTACACATTTCTTCTAAGAGTTTTGCTCTTTTATCAGACAGAAGTGGATGTTCTGCTTCTGTCCACTGTTCGTGTTCTATTATATCTTTGTGTTGCATATTGTTATTGTGTTATTTTTTGCAAAGTTATTCATAATAGCTGATGTGTACAAGATAGCCCATTTAGTATTTTATACGTTTATAATCAATAGTTTTTATAGATTATCGAAAACGCTAAAAACACTGTGCACAATTGAACAAAAATGGAATTATTGTGCAATTTATTTCTTATTTTGGCGGATATTGCTTATTTTTGCAAATGCTAGATACTGATTTAATGGTTGTTTTACTATCATTAAGCACAGAAGTTTAGTTAAAAATAAGTGTCAACATAAACGCTATAATACAATGCAAACAAGATGTCACCTAGCTGTTCTTATTCACGAACAGGCAAAGAAATTTGGCGATAAGCCAGTATTGACCTACAAAGACTTTGGTGGATCAGATTGGAAGACAGTGGTTTGGAGTGAATTTTCTACTCGTGTAAAAGAAGTGTCGAATGCACTTCTTAACCTAAAAGTAAAGCCACAAGAAACCATAGGTGTGTTTGCACAAAACTGTGTGGAATATCTCTATACCGACTTTGGTGCATACGGTATTCGTGCTATTAGCATTCCGTTTTATGCTACGAGTTCGGAGCAGCAAATTCAATATATGATACAAGATGCGTCTATTAAGCTTCTTTTTGTAGGTGAGCAGGAGCAGTATGATAAGGCGCACCGTATCTTCCCACTTTGCCCAATGCTGGAGCGCATCATTGTGTTCAATAAAAACGTGCGTATTAGTACACATGATCCTAATGCTATTTATTTTGAAGACTTCTTGAAGCTAGGTGCTAACTTGCCAAGGCAATCGGAAGTGGAACGTCTATGGAGGCAGGTTGCTATGGACGATATTTGTAACATATTATACACGAGCGGTACTACTGGAGACAGCAAAGGCGTTATCTTGACGAACAAAATGTACGATGCAGCGTTGGAGGCTAATGGCAAGTGTGTGCCTATAACCGATAAAGATAGGGTTATAAATTTCTTACCTTTTACCCATATCTTTGAGCGAGCATGGTCTTATTTGGCTTTAACTTTTGGCGCAGAACTCATTGTAAATACTGATCCTAAAGAGATACAGCGCTCTATGCGTGAAACAAATCCTACAAGTATGGCAGCAGTGCCACGCTTTTGGGAGAAAGTTTACATTGCAGTAAAAGACCGCATGGATAATGCTAGCTTCTTACAGCGCAAAGTGTTCTACAACGCATTAATGGTAGGTCGTCGCCGTAATGTTTTTTACAAATCAAGGGGTAAACGTGTGCCATTGGGACTAGAACTGAAATATAGATTTTATAACAGTACTATCTTGAACCTCGTGCGCAAACAACTAGGACTTATCCATCCGAATCTTTTCCCAACAGCAGGTGCTTATGTTTCACCAGAGGTAGAGGAGTTTGTCCACAGTATTGGGCTTGATATGATTGTGGGCTATGGCTTAACAGAAAGCCTTGCCACTGTAAGTTGCGATCATAAAGGTAAGGCTTATACCATAGGTTCTGTGGGACGTCCTATCAGTGGTATTGAAATAAAAATAGGTAAGGATAACGAAGTGTTGCTGAAAGGTCCTACTATCACACCTGGTTATTATCACCGTGATGCTATTAATGCTTCTGCATACGATAAAGAAGGTTTCTTCCATACAGGCGATGCAGGATATATGAAGGACGGAGAGTTATACTTAACTGAACGTATTAAGGACTTGTTTAAGACCTCAAATGGTAAGTACATTGCTCCACAAATGGTGGAATCGATGCTCTTGGTAGACAAGTTTGTGGAACAGGTAGCTATTATTGCTGATCAGCGTAAGTTTGTGTCTGCCTTAATAGTGCCAGAGTTTGGCTTGTTGGAGAAGTGGGCAAAGGATCATAATATTAGTTTTGCCGACAGAGAGGAACTGTGTGCTAATGAGCGTGTAAACGAAATGATGAAAGATCGTATCGAAACCCTTCAGCAACACTTGGCACAATATGAGCAAATTAAGCGTTTTACCTTGTTGGCTCACCATTTCTCAATGGAAAGTGGCGAACTTACAAACACTTTGAAGCTAAAACGCTCTGTGGTGGTAAAGAATTATGCTGACACCATTAACGCAATGTACGAAGAGCCAGACCTTACAACTCAACTGCCTTCTATAGAATAACCCCCCCCATCGGACTCCTCGATAATATAAAAGTATGATAACAGCCGACCAACTTAAAGATATTCTCTCACGTACTGATGCACTCTACCATTATTTAGGTATTGAACAGAAACGTATCGAATTTGAAGAAGAGCAACTTAGAACCCAAGCTCCCGACTTTTGGGAAGATCCCGATCGTGCTCGCGAGCAGATGAAAAAGGTGAAGGAGATAGAAAGATGGGTGAAGGGCTATGATAAGGCACGTGCTCAGGCGGAAGAATTGCAGTTGGCTTTCGACTTCTATAAAGATGAACTCGTTACAGAGGAAGAGGTAGATGCTATATATAATAAAGTGGTGGCAACTATCGAGGATTTAGAATTAAAGAATATGCTCCGTCAGACAGAAGATCCGATGGAGTGTGTGATGAAAATTAATTCTGGTGCAGGTGGTACAGAAAGTCAAGATTGGGCTGATATGCTTATGCGTATGTATATGCGTTGGGGCGAAGCTCATGGCTATAAGGTAACGATCTCTGATATTCAAGTGGGTGATGAGGCTGGAATAAAGAGCGTTACAATGAAGTTTGAGGGGGGAGAGTATGCGTTTGGATACTTGAAGAGTGAAAATGGCGTGCACCGTTTGGTGCGTGTGAGTCCGTTTAATGCCCAAGGTAAGCGAATGACTAGCTTTGCTTCTGTCTTTGTTACTCCACTTGTAGACGACACGATAGAGGTATATGTTGATCCTGCTCGTGTGAGTTGGGATACGTTCCGATCGAGTGGTGCTGGTGGGCAGAACGTGAATAAAGTAGAGTCGGGTGTACGCTTGCGTTATCAATATGAGGATCCTGATACAGGCGAGCAAGAGGAAATCTTGATCGAGAATACCGAAACGCGCGATCAGCCTAAGAACCGTGCAAAGGCTATGCAGTTGCTGAAATCGCAGCTCTATGACCGTGCGATGAAGAAGCGTATGGAGGCACAAGCTAAGGTAGAAGCGGCTAAAAAGAAGATAGAATGGGGTAGTCAGATACGTAGTTATGTGTTCGACGATCGCCGTGTAAAGGATCATCGTACCAATTATCAAACATCGGATGTAGATAGTGTGATGAATGGCAAATTAGATGGATTTATTAAAGCCTATCTGATGGAGTTTCCAACAGAAGAGCAGAACATATAAAGCAACAATCTTTTAAACCATGTAGCTATGAACAATTCTAAATCATTAAAGCGCAAAGCACGCGCTGAACAACAAGAGAAGCAAGGTAAAAAAGTGATTACAGGTATTGCTATTGCACTACTTGTCTTAGGTATTATTACCTTAGTGGTGGCTTTTGGATAAACGGTTTTATTACAGACGAATGAGCGGATTAGAGATAGAACGCAAATTCTTGGTTCACAAAAAGAGTAATTGGAAAATACTTGCTCATAGCTGTAGCCATATACAGCAGGGCTACTTTGCTGCGGTAAACACCGTGCGGGTACGGGTTCGTGATGAAAAAGCTTACCTTACGATTAAGGGACCTTCGCGCAACGGAGGCTTGTCGCGTTATGAATTTGAGAAAGAAGTTACGCTTGAAGAGGCAAAGAACCTATTACTTCTGTGCGAGGCAGGCATAATAGATAAGCATCGTTACTTAATAGATTATGCTGGACATACCTTTGAAGTGGACGAATTTCATGGAGAAAATGAAGGATTGGTGTTGGCTGAAGTGGAGCTATCTAGCGAAGCTGAACAATTTGACCGCCCTGCATTTCTAGGCATAGAGGTTACTGGTGATGGGCGCTTTTATAACGCACACATGCGCCGTTATCCTTTTAAACTGTGGCGAGACACATTGGAAGAGGAGTATCGGTAAGAGGGAATAGCTATGAATTTAAAATCCTTTTTCTATCTTCATCGTTCCGATCGTAGAGCTGTTATTTTCTTAGTAGCCTTGTTCTTATTGATAGGGGCTATCGTTTATTTTGTGGGGAATGGCTTCTCGAATACTTCTGATGTATTGATGGGTGATTCTATAGCCAATCTTTCTTCTTCGAGTATTGGAGTATCTCCTAAGGAAAATGACAGAGAGAGGTTAGAAGAAATGTCTACCAAGCATTTTTCTTTTGATCCAAATACAGCCGATAGTGCTACGCTGCGCCAATTAGGATTAGCGCCTTATCAAATTAGAAATATTTATAAATACCGTGCAAAGGGTGGGGTGTATCATGCTCCAGAGGAGTTTGCTCGTCTCTATGGTATGACACGTAAACAGTACCAAGAGCTTGCACCTTATATAAAGATTAGCGACGACTTCTTACCAGCTTCTACACTTGCTTCGGTGAGAGCATATCAAGAGCGTAGGGCAGAGCGGCAACAACAAGCTAGAGAAGCCTTTGAGACTTTTAAGGCAAATGATAAGTATCGTGCTTATAAGGAGTATGATCGTGATACGGTGCGTTATCCCATTAAGTTGCAAGTGGGGCAGAAAATCAATCTTGCCACAGCCGATACTACTGTGTTAAAGAAGGTGCCTGGCATCGGATCAGGATGGGCTAAAGCTATTGTCGCATACGGCAAGCGTCTGGGGGGCTATGTTGCTGTAGGACAATTAAAGGAAATAGAAGGTTTCCCAGAAGAGGCTTTACCCTACTTTGATATAAAAGGATGGCATACAACGAAACTTAATCTTAATATGCTCACACTTTCTCAACTACGTAAACATCCTTATATTAATTTTTATCAAGCTCGGGCTATTTGCGATTATCGTCGTTTGAAAGGTAAGCTCACTTCTCTTTCTCAGCTTCGTTTGCTCAAAGATTTCCCAGAAGAAGCATTATTGCGCCTTGAGCCGTATGTGTGTTTTTAATTGAGCATTGAAAGTAGAGAATTGAGAATTACCCGTCCTTATATATGTTTGTTATGGACGAGTAATTCTCAATTATCAATTGGGTAAGATTCTCAATTTTCAATAGGATAAAATTTTCAGTTCTCAATTCTTATTCCTACCTTTGCTAGCCAATTCGGGATGTAGCGCAGTTGGTAGCGCACTACGTTCGGGACGTAGGGGTCGCCAGTTCGACTCTGGTCATCCCGACTATATAGGAGAAGTGTGTTTAGAAAAGACATACTTCTCTTATTTGTATCTAGTTATTAGTAAGTTACGGTTTGATAGTTTGTGTAGGAACACAATTTAACTTTGCTTAGTAAAATCAATAATTCATTATTCTTGTGTTGTCATATTGTTATCTGTTATGGTCTTTTTGTTATCTTTTTGATAATTTCTTATAGGCTAAAATAGTAATAAGAATGTAGTATAATGTTTATTACTTTGTTTTTTTTTATATATAAAATATTGATATATTGCGTTTTATAGTGTATTTTGATTACGTTGTAGCGTGATTTATTAAACATCCTAAATGTTAAATTCTAATTTTTTATTTATATTTCTTTGAAGTTATATTTTAAATTCATATTTTTGTAGCGGAGAATATTAATAAATGTTTTTCAAAGGCAAATAGAAGTATTGATGCTGCTGATATGTGTGATTACATTTGTTATTCATTTTTACTTATAGTGGTTACATTTTATTAGACGGTTAGGAAATCTTATACATTATGGACACGTAAGTCCTTGTTTAATGTATTATCATTATGGCTACTGATAGAAATCGTCATACAAGTACAACGATTTTGTTAGCTTTAGTATTTTAGAGCATAACATTCATTATTAATTCTAAATGAGAGATTTTATGAAAAGAAGACTAACAATGCTTTTAGCTGGACTGTTCCTCTTTGTGGGAGCTGCACTGGCACAAAAGAACATTTCTGGTACTGTTGTCTCTGCAGATGATGGGGAACCAATTATTGGTGCTTCCGTTAAGGCTGTAGGAGCAACGGTTGGTGTACAGACCGACATTGACGGAAAGTTCTCATTCACACTTCCTGCAGGTGAAACTAAAATCGTAGTTTCCTATGTAGGGATGCAAACACAAACAGTGGCTGCTGCTAGTAATATGAAAATCACATTAAAACGTGATAACAAGCAGCTTGACGAAGTCGTAGTAACCGCTATGGGTATTACTCGTAAGCAAAAGTCTCTAGGTTATTCTACTCAGGAGATTAAAGCCGACAAGCTGCAGACCACTCGTGTTACTGATGTAGGTAACGCTTTGGCAGGTAAGGTGTCTGGTGCACGTTTCTATGGTGCTTCTGGTGCAACTTTTGATGCTGGTGCTATTGTTCTTCGTGGTACTACAACGCTGACTCCTGCTGGTAGTGAACCTATCTATGTTGTAGATGGTGTTATTACTAATAAAAATATGATCAATATGGATGATGTTGCTTCTCTTAATGTTTTAAAGGGACCTGCTGCTACTGCTCTTTATGGATCACAAGGTGATAATGGTGCTGTTATTATTACTACTAAGGGTATTTCTAGCGGTAATCAGCAAATTGATATCAGTCATACTATCATCTTTAATAAGCCTTACAATCACTATAAGATGCAACAAGAATATGGTGGTGGTTATGGTATGAGTACCTATACTTTTAATCCTGCTACCGATCCTGCAGAATGGAAAGTTTTAGACGGTAAGCGCTTCTATGACTATGCTTATGATGAGAGTTGGGGAGCTAAGTATGATGGCGAGGAATATATTCCTTACTATGCTTGGGACTCTACAAGTCCTTATTATCTCCAAACTGCTCGTTGGGAATCTCCAGGTGAGGATAATATGAACCATTTGCTCCGCACTGGTATGGTCAATACAACTAACGTTGCTTTTGCAAAGGCTGGAAAGGATTATATGTCTCGTATTTCTTTTACTAATACTTCTAACAAAGGTATTATTCCTAATAGCGATGCTGCAAAGCGTTTCCTCTCTGTTCGTACAAGTTTCAAGCCTTTGGATCACTTAAATGTTGATCTTGACTTCAAGTACACTTATAGTAAGACACATAATGCTGCTGTAGAAGCTTACAATGAAGGAGACGGTGCAATGTTTCCTAGTATAACACAGTGGTTTAACACCAATGTGGATATTAATATGATGAAAGATTATCGTCGCCCTGATGGTTCTTTCCGTTCTTGGAATATCAATAATCGTTATAACTTTACTCCAGCTTTCCACAACAATCCATTCGCAGTGTTTGATAATCGTAACGCATATGATATATACCAGTGGAATGTGTTCCGTGCAGCAGCTACTTACGACATTTTAAAAAACTTAAAGGTGGGATTGGCTGTAAATGGTAATATCCGTAGTTATAGAGGTGAGCTTAAAACCGCTATGGGTTTTGTTGCAATGACATCTGGTTTTAAAGAAACACAAAACACACTTAATGATATTTCTACTATAGGTAGCATTGCTTATAATACTGATTTCTTGAACAAGCGTTTGACTTGGAACATAGCAGGTTTTGTAGAATCTCGTTACTATCATTTTGAAAAGCTTTATGGGTATACAACAGATGGACTTCTTGTGGATAATTTCTATAATATGAGTGCTTCAGTTGGTAAACCTATGGCAGAGAATACAAAGAGTAGTTATCGTACACAGAGCTTGTATGCTAATACAACTTTAGGTTTGGATGATACTTACTTCCTAGAACTATCTGCTCGTAATGATTGGGATTCTCGTCTTCCTAAGGATAAGAATAATTACTTCTATGGGGGTGCATCTGCTACGGTATTGATGAGTAACATTCTTCCTAAGAATAACGTCTTAACTTTCTGGAAACTTCGTGCATCTTTAGCACAGGTAGGTAGTACTTTGAATCCTTACTCTTTGTATGATATGTATGATATTAAGAAATTTGGTGCTACAGGCTATATGATCAATCAGAAAGTATTGCGTAATCCTAATATCAAACCTACTATTTCTACATCTTACGAAGTTGGTACAGAATTCCGTATGTTTAAAAATCGTTTATGGGGTGATATCAACTACTATAGCCGTAATACCAAAAATCAGATTATTAATTTGAATATTACTCCTGCTAGTGGTTTTAACTCAAATACAATGAATGCTGGTCAAATCCGCAATCAAGGTATTGAAGTAATGATTGGTGGGCGTCCTATCGAAACAAAGAATTGGTCATGGGAACTTACTGGCAATATTGCTCACAACAGTAATAAATTAATTGAACTTTCTGACGGTGTTGATCGTTATCGTTTGTTCTGGTATGGTTATAGTACAACATTGTATCAATTTGCAGAGGTTGGAAAACCTGTTGGTACGCTTTATGGCTCAGATTGGAAGCGCGATCCTGATGGTAATATCATTATGCGCAAGTTGTCTGGTGCTTCAGCAGAAAAGAATGGTGAATACCTTCCTGTACAAGATAAGAATGCTATGAACTATCTAGGTAATGTTCAGCCTGATCTTACTGGTGGTTTTGGAACTTCTCTACGTTGGAAGAATCTAACCCTAAGTATGTCTTTAGACTTCCAGGTAGGTGGTAAAATAGCTTCTACAACGAATATGTTTGGTGAATTTTCTGGTATGCTTGAGTCTACTGCTGGTAAAAACGACCGTGGTGGCGACATTCGTGGTGCTTTAAAGGACAATGGTGGTATTCTTGTTAAGGGCGTTTATAATACAGGTACTGCTGAAAAACCAGTATATACACCTGTTGAGAGCTATGTAAATGCTAATGTTTATTTCGAGCAGTTGAAAGGTGCGCTATGGTCTCCATACGTATACGATGCTTCATATGTAAAGATGCGTGAAATATCTCTTTCTTATGAATTTCCTAAGACATTGTTGGCTAAAACCAAGATTATTAAGCAGGCTTCAATTTCTTTGGTGGCACAGAACCCATGGCTAATCTATTCAGCTATGCCTAATGTAGATGCATCTGAAGTTGGTAATGCTTACGCTGGCTGTTTGGAACGAGGACAGGCTATGAGTTCTCGATCTTTTGGTTGCACAGTTAAGCTAACCCTCTAATAATTTCGTTTCGTTCAATAATTAAAACGATAAAGATCATGAGAAAATCATTTAAATTAACAATATTGGCAGCTTGTGTTCTAGGATTAGCAGGCTGTGGTGACTTTGGCGATATCAATAGCTCTCCAAACAATATATCTGTTCCTGATACACGATATTTGCTTCTTGGTGCTGAGCAGTATGGTGGTTACTTTAATTGGAGTGATAACTATAACCCATACGCAGCTTTGTATGCTCAATATATTTCAGAGCGTAAGAATGTACAGCAAACAAAGTTTGGCATATTGAATGGTACATCTAGTACTATCTATCGTATTGCTATGCAAAACTGTGTTAGCATTATCAATATGAATAAGGATCCTGCACAGAAAAATTTAAGTTCTGTGAAGAATTTGAGTTCAAGTAATAAAAATCAGATAGCAGTCGCAACTACATTAAAGGCTTTCTATATGATGCATCTTGCTGATACTTATGGTTCTATGCCATACTCAGATGCCTTTAAAGCTAAGTCTGAAGGTAATACTAAGCCTAAATACGATACTGTAAAAGATATTTATACAACACTTGATACAGAGCTAAACGAGGTTTATGCGATGTTTGAAGATGGTAATCTAAGCAGTAGATATGATGTTATCTATCGTGGCGATATCAATAAGTGGAAGAAGCTAAATGCTTCTATTCGTATGATGATGGCTATCAAGTTATCAGATGTTGATGAGGCAACAGGTAAGACTCGCTTTTTGAAAGCATACAATGATGGTGGTATTGTAGCGAATGAAGATGCTATGATCCGTCCATATTTACAAGAAGATGCAGCAGCTAATCCTCTTTATATCAATATCTATGTAGATGGTCGTGTGGATTATGCTCCTTCTAGTACGCTTATCAATAATTTGTTAGCATTGAAAGATCCTCGTGTTATAGCTTATGCTACTCCTAATAAAGCTGGAGATTTTAATGGCTGGGTATGGGGGCATACAAATGCACAGATACCTCAAGATACTGAAGTGTTCTCTGAGTTTGCAAAACGCTTCAAAACGCAAAATGCAAGTTTCTGTGTAATTTCTCCTACTTATATTCTTTCACTTGAGGCAGAAGCCGCATATCGTGGATGGATAGCTGCTGACTATAAAACTTTGTATGAGGAATCTATTAAGAAATCATTTGAATATTATGATATTAAAAACCTTCCTACAACAGGGCTTTCTGCAGCAACAGCTGGTTTATTGCAAGCAAATCGGACAGTATCAACTTACTTAGAACAAGATGGTGTTAAGTTAGCAGGTGATAAATCTGTGGATGATTTGCATAAGATTGTAATGCAGCGTTGGTTAGGTAACTTTATGATGGATGCTACACAGTCATGGTGTGATTGGCGTCGTTTCAACTATCCAGAGTTGAAGGTTGGCGATGCAGGCTCTGTTACGTTGTCTGTTATTCCAGAACGTTTGTCTCAGAAGACTGATGATTATGAAGCTAATATGGATAACTATAAAGCAGCCATTCAGCTACAAGGTGAAGATAAGGTAACAACTAGAGTTTGGTGGGATACCACTGCAAATCACTAATCATAATTCGCTATAGTATAGAGGGATGTGCAAACGCACATCCCTTTTTTGTGATCACAAATAACCTTCTTGGTGTTACATATTGCTGTATATATTAATATAAAACTAGTCATTTTGCTTAATAATATACATATGAAAGTTGCTTTTGGTGTTTAAAACGCTAAGAAGTAAAAGATAAACATTTTTAAGACAATAGTTAAATTTATTAAATTATCATGTAGAAAACTTTGTAGTTTGCTAATTAATAATTATTTTCGTATCCAAAATATTACTAAACTTGAAAACTATAATCAATACACGTATTTCAGTTAAAAAAATAAGTATTTTCTTTTCTTTCTATATATGAATGAAATTTCAATAGAAAGTCTGAGATTAACTCATATATTGAGAGAAGGAGAACCTTTTTAGATTACTCCTTTACAAAGGCAAAACAACTAAACAAAATAATTTAATTTTAAACCTAGAGATTTTATGAAAAGAAAAATCACATTACTATTGGTCTCGCTTTTCCTTATGGTAGGAACAGCGTTAGCACAAAAGAATGTCTCTGGTACTGTAATCTCAAGCGATGATGGTCAGCCCATTATTGGTGCTGCTGTTAAAGCCTTAGGAGCTTCTGTTGGTACTCAGACAGACATTGATGGAAAGTTCTCTTTTGAATTACCTGCAGGTGAAACAAAGATTGTAGTTTCATACGTTGGTATGGTTAGCCAAACTTTGGTTGGTGGTACTGGTATGAAGATTACCCTTAAAGCAGACAACAAAAACCTTGACGAAGTAGTTGTTGTGGCTTATGGTACTGCAAAGAAGCAATCTATTACAGGTTCTATCGAAATGGTGGATGCTGAAAAGATGAAAGATCGTATTGCTACCTCTGCTACTGCAGCATTGGAAGGTAATGCTCCTGGTGTACAGGTAAACAGTAGTTATGGTGAGCCTGGAGCAAATCCAAGTATTCGTATTCGTGGTATCGGTTCTTTGGTTAGTGGTGCACAAAATCCACTTTATGTTGTAGATGGTGCAGCTTTTGAAGGTAATATTTCAGAAATAAATCCTGCCGATATTGAAAGTATGTCAGTATTAAAGGATGCTTCTTCTGCTGCTCTTTATGGTAGTCGTGCTGCTAATGGTGTTATCTTAATTACAACAAAGCGTGGTAAGGGTACTTCAAAGCCAGTTATCAATGTTAAGATGAATCAGGGTTGGTACACACGTGGTATCAAGGAGTACGATCGTCTTGATGCTGATACTTGGATGGAAACTTTATGGATTGCTATGAAGAATAACGCAATGACATCTAAACTTGGATTAAATGCTACCGCTGCTGCTGCTTATGCTACAGAGCATTTAATAACCGACCTTGTAAAGCGTAATATTTACGATGGTGCAGACAATAAGTTGTTTGATAATAATGGTAGGCTTATTGCTACACGTCTTCCCGGTTATAGCGACCTTAATTGGTATGATGCTGTAGAACGTACAGGACATCGTCAGGAATATACCTTATCAGGTAGTGCTGCTGGTGAGAAATTTAATATGTATTCTTCTGTTGGTTATTTGAAGGAAGATGGTTATATCCGTAACATTGGTTATGAACGTTTTACTGCGCGTTTAAACTCTTCTTACACTGCAAATAAGTGGTTAAAGATGGGTGTGAACCTAAGTGGAACTTATGCAAATAGCAGATTTAATGCTGATGCTACAGGAAATATGTTTGCAAATCCTTTCTATATTGCTCGCTATATGGCTCCTGTATATCCTTACTATGCACACAAGGCAGATGGCTCTGTTGTTACTGATGAAGCTGGCAATTTTGTTTATGATACAACCTCTCCATATCTAAGTAATCGTAATATTGCTTACGAACTTGGTATGAATAGTGATAAGAGTGTACGTGGCGTACTTGATGCGCAAGCATATACTATAATTACTCTTCCTTATGGTTTCTCTGCTACCATAAAAGGTAATGCTAACTATTCTACAACAAATCGTTCTAAGTTTGATAACCCTGTTATTGGTGATGGTGCTTCAAGTGATGGTCGTTTTACAGCAACAAATGCCCAAATTACTAGCTATACAATGCAAGAATTATTAAATTGGGAACATGAATATGGTGTAAATCATATTGACGTTATGCTAGGACATGAAAATTACTCATGGAGACAGAAAGTACAGACGGGTATGAACACCAAAATGGCTGTTTATGGTATCTATGCAATTGGTAATTTCTTGACTAACTCTTTCTTGCAGGGTTACAATGACAATTATAGAACAGAGTCTTATCTAGGACGTGTTCGTTATAACTATGATGATAAGTACTTTGCTGACTTCTCTTATCGCCGTGATGGTAGTTCTCGTTTCAAGGAAGGTCATCGTTGGGGAGGTTTCTTCTCTTTCGGTTTGAACTGGAATATTAAGAAAGAGAACTTTATGCGCGACGTTAAGTGGGTAAACCAATTACGTGCTCGTGCTTCTTATGGTGAAGTAGGTAATGATGCTGGTGTTAGCTTATATGGTTACCAAGCACTTTATTACATAGATAAGAATGGTGGCGAAGCTGCTCTTATTAAGCAAAAATTGGCTGCTGATGAAATTCAATGGGAAACAACACAAACAATTGATTTCGCTATTGAAGGTAGATTGTTTGATCGTTTAAACTTCACTTTGGGGTATTTTGATAAGCGTTCTAAAGATTTGTTATTTGAAGTTCGTTTGCCTCTATCAGCAGGTTCTTCCCCTTATAATGATGCATTCCCTAACTTAGCACAAAATCGTAATATCGGAACTATTTCTAATCGTGGTTTTGAGTTGAGCTTAGATTATGATGTTATTAATCGTAAGAATTGGTCATGGAACCTTGGTTTCGATGCTACAATTATTGATAGTAAGGTTAAGAAATTGCCTGGTGGTAAGGATATTTTGCACGGTTTGCAAAACTACTCTGAAGGTCATGACCCATACGAGTTCTATACTTACCACTTTGTGGGTGTAGATCAGATGAATGGACGTTCTCTTTATACGCTAGATCCAAACAAGGCTGCAAAAGCAAAAGGGGCAGGTGCTTTGGTGAATATCAATGGTACAGACTATACTTATGATACTTCGTTTGGTTTGAAAGATTGGGCAGGTTCTGCTGCTCCTTGGGCGTATGGTTCTTTCTCTTCTAAATTGCGTTGGAAAGATCTTAGCCTATCTGCATTGTTTAGTTATAGTTTAGGTGGTAAGATTTATGATGGCTCTTATGCTTCTTTGATGTCTACAGGTTCAGGTACAACTGTTGCTGCAATGCACCGTGACATTTTAAAGGCATGGCGTGGTGTTCCTGAAGGAATGACAGAAACTTCTGCTAATCGCATTGATCCAAATGGTACTCCAGTACTTGATACTCACTATGCTACCTATAGTAATGCAGCTAGTGATCGTTGGTTGACTAGTGCTTCTTATTTAGTGCTAAAAAATATCACCTTATCTTATAACTTGCCTAAGATGTGGCTAAATAAGTTGGGTATTCAAGGAGCAACATTGAGTGCAGGTATTGAAAACGCATTTGTCTTAACCTCACGTCAAGGTTTGAACCCACAGTTTAGCTTCTCTGGTGGATATGATGATACATACGTAACTGCACGCGTATTCAACTTAGGTGTTTCTGTAAACTTCTAAAAACGAGTTACGCATTAAAACAAAGTCTATTAGAACTTAACAATAAAAGAATATGAATAAATATATTAATAAAGCGTTCGCAGGCATAGCCATAGCAGTGAGTGCAATATCATTGACTTCGTGTGGAAGCGATTATCTTGATACTGCTCCAACAGAGTCAGCTGCTGCAGCTGCTGCTGTAGAGAGTTATGGCAATGCAATTAAGTCGTTAAATGGTATCGCAAAATCAATGAGTATACAGCAATCTTATTATGGTCAAGGTTTTGCTGGTGAAAATGCTATTATGCGAATATACGAAAACTTGCCTTCTCAAAATTATAATTATAATGCTTATGCTGGCGGTTGGGCTGATATTCACAATCAAGAATTGCACTTACGTTCTGATTCAAAATACGATCATTATACTTGGTTCTATTATTATCAAATAATTTCTCAAGCAAATGCTATTATTGCTCATATTGCAGATATGAAAGGTACGCAGGAAGAGAAAGATGCTATTAAAGCTTCTGCCTTAACTTTCCGTGCTTATGGTTTTGAAAAGCTTATGCATTATTATTGCTATCGTTGGCAAGATAGTAATAATGGAGCTGAAAGAGGTATTGTTTTACGTCTTGATGAAAGTATAGGAAATCATAAGATTGCTACAATGGCAGAAAGCTATGCTCAGATTTATAAGGATCTAGATGAAGCCATTCAGCTTTATGCAAGCAGTGGTAAGGTTGGAAAACGTGACCCAGAGAAAGTATGGATGCCTTCTGTAAATGTTGCACATGCTGTTTATGCTCGTGCTGCTTTAACAAAGCAAGACTATAAGGTAGCGTTAGAGCATGCAAAGCTAGCTCGTGAAGGTTATGCTTTGATGAATGGTGATGAGGAACGTGCTGGTTTCTGCCGTCCAACAAGTGAATGGATTTTGGGTAGCTATGGCGACCCACAAGAGCAAAACTGGTATTGGGCATACGCTGTACAGGGTGCATGTAATGGTTACTATGCAAAAGCTGCTGATACTGGTGCAGGAACAATGGGTGCAGAACTTCTAGACAAGATTCCTACAAAGGATGCGCGTAAGAAGATGTATCTTGCTCCTGATCAGATTGTTAACTCTTCGGGTACTGCTTTTATAACAAGAACCAATGCAGAGCAAGTAAACCAGACATTTGGTGTTATTAACGATAATACTGAAGCTTATAAGGCTGCAAGCAAATATGTTGAAGAAAATTCTGTAGCAGGGTTAGCAAAACCTTATCAGTCAGGTGTTCTTTACTTAGATGGTCAGTTGAAGTTTTGGGCTATCGATCAGCCTGGTGTTAGTTATGTACCTTTTATCCGTTCTAGTGAAATGGTATTGATTGAGGCTGAAGCTAATTATTTCTTAAATAATGCTTCTGGTGCTCAAGCTAGTTTGGTAGAACTCAATGCTACTTCTGGTCGAAACCCAGCGTACACTTGTACTTTAACTGGCGCAGAACTTTTGAAAGAAATTCAAACATATCGCTGCTTTGAGCTTTGGGGCGAAGGATTTGAATGGAGCGACTTTAAGCGTTGGAACTTACCAATTGTTCGTAAAACCTTTGATAAGGGTGGTAATGCACATCCTTCTGTTGCTGTTACTATCGAGCCACAGGATGCTAATAAGTGGACTTGGGAAATTCCTAAGGCAGAGTCTGATTTTAATGACTTTGGAGCAGATCTAACGCAGCCTAAAGCTCCTTAAGATTGAAATTGATAAATAGTATAAATTTAGACGAGGGTAGCTATTCTTAGCTACTCTCTTTTTTTTTATCAATATAGGCTCTTAGTCTTGTTGAAATACTTTTGTAAGAAAGTTCTCATTGCTGAATGAAAAATAATAAAATAAGTTTTTGAAAGAACGTATATTTTTTATATAGACACTATTATACTAATAACCACATATCAATGAATATATTGTGCTTTTATTTGTAATATTGTTATTTTTAGACTATAGTTATACTCATAAATTACATTTTTTGCTACATAAAGTGTTAAAGTGAAAAAGTTTTTATAATATTTTTTCTTGCAAACCGAAGTTTTTTCTAATTTTGCAACTATTAAAAGTGAAAATTGTATTTTGGGTAACAATAAAAGGTATTTAGGAATAGCATTGGTAAGCATACTTAATAATCTAAAATAAAAACAAAGAGAAGGATGTTATTCCTTTCTAGTGAAGTATTGTTTTTTCCTGCTTTTTAGTTCTAATATCTAAGTTTCATGGGTGGATTTCCACTTATGAAAATGTTGTTTATCCACCATTCAAAACATAACATTATTTATTATTTTAACAAACGAGATTTTATGAAAAAAAGACTCACACTGCTTTTTGCTACTCTCTTCCTGCTGATAGGAACGGCGTTAGCACAGAAAAATGTCTCTGGAACTGTTATCTCTAGCGAAGACGGTCTGCCTGTTATTGGTGCCGCTGTTAAAGCTGCAGGATCATCAGTAGGTACAACAACAGACCTTGATGGTAAGTTTTCTTTCGACTTGCCTGCAGGAGAAACAAAGGTTGTTATTTCATACGTAGGTATGATAACTCAAACTCTTGCAGCCTCTAGTGGTATGAATATAACCCTTAAACCTGATAGTAAAAATCTTGAAGAAGTCGTTGTCGTCGGTTATGGCTCTGCTAAGAAGATAGGTAGTTTAACAGGTTCTGTCGCAACTGTCAATTCAGATAAAATCAAGAATGCTCCTTCTGCTTCAGTACTCGATGCTTTACAAGGTCAGGTGGCTGGTCTTTCTGTCTTGAGTTCTTCAGGTGTAGCGGGCGATAATGCAACCTCTTTATCTCTTCATGGTATAGGTTCTTTAGGCAGTAGTTCTACACCTTTATATGTTGTAGATGGTATTCCAACAACTAGTAGAAGTGTGATGGCTATGAATCCTAATGATTTTAAGAGTGTAACTATTCTTAAAGATGCTTCTTCAACATCTATTTATGGTTCTCGTGCAGCCAATGGTGTTATCTATATTACCACTAAGAATGGTGGCTTTAATTCTAAAGCAACAGTAACTGTTCGTTCTCAATTTGGTTGGAATACACTTGCTAATAAGGCTTTCTATGAAGACTTTATGAGTGGTGATGAACTTTATGACTTTTGGAAAACTTCAGGTTTGATGTCAGAAGCAATTCTTAATAAGCGTTATGATAGCAATGGTTATCGTTATAATACGAAATGGTATGAAGTGTTCCAGCAATTTAATAATCCTCAAACACAGAATGATATTACCTTCGAAGGTGGTGGTGATAAGGTTTCTTATTTATCAAGCGTATCCCAGTTTCATCAGAAGGGTACCACTATTGGCAACTACTATGATCGTTATACTGTTCGTACTAATATCAATGCTCGTCCAAAAGATTGGTTACGTGCAGGGTTTAATATAAACCTTGCCTATGATCAGCGTCAGAAGAATAGCAGTTGGGGCGACTCTTCAGCTAGTTCAAATAATCCTGGAGGTGGTCTTTCTTATATGCTTAATCCATTGTTTCCTAGTACTGATGCTGATGGCAATGCTTTAGAGCGTTATGGTTTTGGATTTTATAATCCTGAGTACATAATGTCAAAGCGTCCAGATGTTTATGAGCGTTATAGCGTTGTTGGTAATACTTATGTTGAGATAGAGCCTATCAAGAATTTGAAGATTATGTCTCGTATAGGTACCGATTTGAGTTATACCCGTGATAACTGGCTGACCTATCCTTCTTATATCCCTGCTAATGGTAATGGCGCACGTGGTAAGAGTACTGCTTTACAATACTCACACACCATTACAAATACGATAGAGTATAGTTTTGCTATCAATTCTATTCACCATTTCACTATACTTGGTGGACAGGAAGGTATCAAAAATAACTACGATTATTATTATGCATTATCAACAGGTCAAATAGTAGATGGATTGATGAATCTTCAAAATGGTAAGCAAGCCAATTACTCAATGAAAGAAGAAGCTACTGCTAGTAAGTTTCTTTCTTTCTTTGGTCGTTTAAATTACAACTTGAAGGATCGTTACTTTGTCGACTTATCTATTCGTAACGATGCTTCTTCTCGTTTCAGTGCTAACCATCGTAATGCAACGTTTTGGTCGGTTGGTTTTATGTGGAAGCTTGCTAAGGAAAAGTTTATGCAACCCTATAAATGGGTTAATGATTTAAATTTCAAGATTGATTATGGTACACAGGGTAATGCTGCTATTGGCGACTATGAGTCTTTAGGCTTGATGACTCCAGGTGTTAACTATAATGAAAATGGATCGCTATTATATACACAGCCACAGAATGCCGAGCTAACATGGGAAACGCAAAAGTTATTTACTGTTGGCTTTACGGGTCGTCTTTGGAATCGTTTCGACTTTGATATTTCATACTATTTGCGTAATACTACAGATATGTTGATGCTTGTACCATACGCATATACAACAGGTTTCAGCAATTTAACCTCTAATGTAGGTTCACTTCGTAATAGTGGTATTGATATAAAGTTGGGTGTTGACATTGTACGTGGCAAGAATTATTATGTAAATGCTGGTGCTGTATTCAACTATAACAAGCAAACAGTAACAAAGTTGTTTGGTGGCAAAACCCGTTGGGAAGTTGCTAATACTGGTGTTGCCTATGTGGTTGGTAGCCCTGTTATGTTGTATAGTCCTATTTATGCTGGTCTTAACAGAGAAACAGGAGCTCCTATGTGGTATAAAGCAGGTGCAAATGTAGATAAGACTACTAAGGAAGAAACTACAGAAAAGTTTGATGCGGCTTCATTAACTCAGAATACAGGTAAGAAACGCTATGCCCCTATCAATGGTGGTTTCAATATTGCAGCAGGCTATAAAGGTTTCTCTTTAGCTGCCGACTTTGCATACGTTTTAGGTAAGTACCTCACTAATAATGATGCTTATTTTTATGATAATGCTGCTCAATTCTTAGGTTACAACCAGCGAAAAGATGTTACCGATTATTGGACTGTTGATAACAAAGATGCTAAATATCCTAATTGGGCTAAAGGCTATCAGATGCAATTTGATACTCATTTGCTAGAGAATGCTTCATTCCTTCGTTTGAAGAACTTCCAACTTGGTTATCTCTTTGATCAAAAGTTGTTAGGCTTCCAAAACGTAGTACAGACGGTTAAGTTGACCTTCACTGCACGTAACCTCTTTACTATTACTGGATATAAAGGGCTAGATCCTGAGATAAATAGCAATGTGGTTTTGGGTCGTGTTGGTAATACAAAACAGTTCTTGTTTGGAGTGGAATTAACATTCTAATCTACCCTATTAATTTAAAGGAAAGAATATATGAAATTATATACAAAATCAATATTTGCCCTATTTATAGGTGCAACGATATTGTCATCTTGCAGTCTTGATGACAGTCCTACAACCAGTGTAAAGGCTGATGTGAATAATCCTATTACGGATATGCTTACGTTAGAAGCTATGGAGCGTGGTGTTATGCAGTCTTATCGTGCTACCATGTATGGTGCTTCTTCTGAAGTAGAAGAAGTAATGATGGACGGTTTTAATGCTTCTTCTATTTATGCTAACAATTTTGGTGCTGCTCATCGCACCGATGCTTCTTTCACTGCTTCCGATAATGATATTAAAGGTATTTGGGCAACAGCATATGCAGCTATTAAAAACTTTAATATCTTCCTCAAGGGTGATAGCACTTTTATGGCAAATGCAACCTTGAGCGATGCTAACAAGCTAGAAGCAAAGATTGCTGCTGGTGAGGCACGTTTTGCACGCGCATCTACCTATATGTACTTAGCACGCCACTTTGGTAAGGCTTACAATAAGGCTACTGCTAGCACCGACCTATGTGTGCCATTGATATTGGCATATAATCAGGATGAACTTCCTAAGCGTGCAACCGTGCAGCAGGTGTATGATCAAATAAAAACTGATTTAGATGCTGCCGCAGCAAATTTAGCAAATGTGGCAGGTGCTACTTTGGTAACAAAGCGCACTAATCCTTCTATTGATGCTGTAAACGCTTTATATGCACGTTATTATCTTGATATTAAAGATTATGCTAATGCTGCTTCTAAGGCTGAAGCTGTGATCAATACAGGAAAATATACTTTAGCTAATAGCGACGACTTGATGGTGGCTGAATATACCAATGACAATGGTAAAGAACCTATTATGCAGCTTCCTGCTACAAAGACAGAAAATGGCTCTGGAACCAATAATATTTATACCCTTACATCATTCAATCCTAAATTTAAGAAGATTAACAAAACAGGTTTTTATGTTTCACCTTATTACTTACCTTCTCAGAAGCTAGTTGGTGCTTACGAGGCAGAAGATTTACGATTGAAACATTGGTTTGATAACAGCAAGTATATCGTAGATTTGGATGGTAGCCGATTTTTAGGCAACTTTTATATTTTCAATAAATATAATGGTAATCCAGAATTGTACACAACAACTCCAAATGCTCGACAACATGTGAAGCCTTTGCTAATAGGTGAAATGTATCTGATTGCCGCAGAAGCCAATTTCTATAATGGTAAGGTAGATGTTGCAAAGTTGCGTCTAAACGAGTTGCAAACAGCTCGTAAAGCAACAGCAACCGAGGCAACCGAGGCAACGATCCAAAACGAATGGTTTCGTGAAACTGCTGGTGAAGGGTTGCGTATGAGCTGTTTGAAGCGTTGGGGAATAGGATATACTGGGCGTTCTGCACAAGCTGGGGCTATTGCTGGTGCAGTTTTGCAACAAACTCCTTCTGTATCTTATGTAGACAAGTCGATGCCAGCAACTGATTATCATTATCAATGGCCAATACCGGGTTATGAAATGAAGATCAATCCTAATTTGGTTCAAAACCCCGGCTATGATGACTAATCTGGCTTGAGGTTATTATAAAAAGAATGTGTTAGAAAGTTTCTAGCACATTCTTTTTTTTATGCCCATACTTTTAATGGGAAACTCCTTTTAGAAATATCCTCTGTTATTTGGTGGGCAGTTAAAACTAGAAAATATTTAACAACAAACTAATATGTCATCTTTTCAATCGTAAAAGGTGATGTATTGATGAGCTAAAGGTCATCTTTTGCATTGTAAAAGGTTACCTTTTGCATCTTAAAAGATGATCTTTTTGTTTTGTATTTTTAAGTAGTTGGTAATCAGGTGTATACATTGCTGTTTGCTTTACTAATTCGCTATGTTAGTATAAGTAAAAATAGCTGACTTTACTTAATCTCGCTTGAAGCAAATATATCTTCACCAAGCCAGTTTGGTGGGCAGGTGGTGCGTAGTAACAAAGGTAAAGTAAAAGTAATATATTCAGAAAAGAAGAGTCGGCCAGTGATAGCTGTCTCTTTTTGTTTGCAATTCTTAATTTTCAACGCTCAACGCTCAATTCTCAACGCTCAATTTTCGATTTTCAATTATTCCTCCTACCTTTGTATCAACAAAAATCAAGAAATATGGATGCAAAACAACTATATGCGCTTTATCAGCAACACCCCAAGGTAACTACTGATAGCCGAAACTGCCCTGAAGGGAGTATATTTATCGCTTTAAAGGGTGCTTCGTTTAATGGTAATAAGTTTGCAAAAGCTGCCTTAGATAAGGGTTGTAGCTATGCTATTGTTGATGAGGCTGAATATGCTGAAGCTGGTAACAATCGTTTTATTTTGGTGGACAATGCGCTTGTGGCATATAAAGAGCTAGCGCGTGAGCATCGACGCAATATAGATATTCCTGTTATTGGTATCACAGGTACGAATGGTAAGACTACTTCTAAAGAATTGATCTCTGCGGTGTTGGCAGAGAAATATAAGGTGCATCATACACTAGGCAATTTTAATAATGATATTGGTGTACCTCGCACTTTGCTTGAAATGACTTCTGATGATGAAATTGCTGTCATCGAAATGGGAGCTTCGCATCCTAAAGATATTGAGAAGTTGGTAACTTATGTAGAGCCTACTTGCGGACTTATCACTAACGTAGGACGTGCCCATTTGCAAGGTTTTGGTAGTTTTGAGGGGGTAAAGAATACGAAAGGGGAACTTTATGATTACCTAAAGGCACACAACGCTTTGTTATTCTTAAACGAAAGCAATCCTGATTTGGTGGAGATGGCAGAACAACGCGAATTCGAACGCGTGATAACTTATGGTCAGGATAATACTGCCGATGTGAAAGGTGAGGTAGTTTCGTGTGCTCCATTATTGAAGTTCTCATGGCAAGCCACACAGTCGTTAGGAACAGAGCAGGTTGTTTCTGCTGTTTATGAAGTGCAGTCGAACCTCATTGGTGCTTACAACCTTGATAATATGTTGGCAGCTATCACTATTGGTTTACACTTTGGGGTAGAGCCGCAGAAGATTTGCCATGCGCTCGAAAGTTATGTGCCTAGCAATAATCGCTCGCAATTGACAGAAACGAAAGATAACAAACTCATCGTAGATGCATACAACGCTAACCCTTCTAGTATGAAAGCTGCAATAGAAAACTTTCGGTTAATGGACATAAAAAATAAAATGGCTATTCTTGGGGATATGCGAGAGCTTGGCGATGTAACGGCAGAAGAGCATCAGCGTGTTGTCGATGAGCTTATTGCTTCAGGGCTTGAAAATGTTTGGTTAGTAGGGGAGGAGTTTGGAAAGACGAACTGCTCTTTCCGTAAGTTTGCTGATATAGAAGAGGTTAAGGCTGCTATTGCAGCTCAAAAACCTATAGATCATTACATCTTAATAAAAGGTAGTAATGGTATTAAGCTCTTTGAATTGCCAGAGCTGTTGTAGAGAGTAGAGAGTTTAGAGTTGAGATTTAAGAGTTGAGAGTTGAGAGTTGAGAAGTGAGAATTAGCCTTTAAAGCGCTCTAATAATAGGGAACAAGCATTCTCAACTCTCAAATCTCAACTCTAAACTCTCTACTCTCAACTAAACATTGTATGGTATCATAGCCAGTGCATCGGCTATTTTTTCTACTCCTTCTTGTAGCGGACCAGCTACCATTCCTTTAGCAAAGAAAGGAATATCGGCATCTATTGTTAGCTTTATCTTTGATGAGGTGTCGTCGACAGGGAGTAGCTGTATCCAAAAATTAAAAGCCAAAGGCGAATTTTCACTCGCAAACTTAATCGTTTTTGGCTCATCACGCTCGATAATACGCATTGAGATTTGACCAATAGGACTCACCGAAATAGAGATCGTATCTTTATCGAATGTGAGATCTTTTAGCTTGTCGTCAGGGATCTGAGCTTTTACACGTTCTATATTGGTTAAATCGCTCAGCATATTATACACGTTCTGCTGAGGATAAGCGATCTGCTTTACATTACTTTCAAATTTGCTCATTTTATTTTTTCCAATTAGATGGATCTTTGCGCCAATCATTCAAGAGCGCAATATCATCTTGTTTAATATAACCTATTTCTAATGCTTTCTCTACCACATGCTCATAATCGGTAAGGGTAACGAGCTTTAGTTGCGCTTCTTTAAAAGCCTCTTCTGCTACAGGGAAGCCGTAAGTGTAAGATGCTACCATACCTACCACTTCAAAGCCTGCTTCACGAAGTGCTGCTACTGCTTTGAGAGAAGAGCCACCTGTAGAGATTAAGTCTTCTACAACTACAACTTTTGCCCCTTCTGGTATTTCACCTTCAATTTGGTTTTTCATACCATGGTCTTTTGGTTTGGGGCGTACGTATGCGTATGGTAAAGCCAATTCTTGTGCCACTAACATACCTTGTGCAATAGCTCCAGTAGCTACGCCTGCTACGGCTGTTGCTTCTGGGAAGTTTTCCAAGATAGCATGTACCAACTCTAACTTAACGAAGGAACGTACATCGTGGTAAGACAATGTTTTACGATTGTCGCAATAAAAAGGCGATTTCCATCCGCTAGCCCATGTAAAAGGGTCGTTGGGTTGTAACTTAATGGCTTTAATGCCTAAGAGCTTTCCTGCAAAAACTTTCTTTAGATCTTCCATATTGTGATGTATAAGTGATAGTTTGTTGCTGCAAACTTACATATTTTTTTCGAGAAAAGCGCAGTTAAAACTCAAAGCTAATAATATTTTCTTTCTGGCTGGGGATATTGTAGAAAGCATTTTTCTATAACGGTTAGTCTTTAGCGTAACCTAAGCTACAGATGCTTATTTTTACGCCTTCTGCTTTTAGAAGTTCTTCACCTACAGCGGTAATCGTTGCGCCTGTGGTAATAATATCATCAATGATAAGGATATGCTTTCCACTTATCTTTTCTGCATTTATTAAGGAGAAAACATCTTTTACATTCTCATTTCTTTGCCAACGATCCAGCTTGGTCTGACTTTGATGAAAGGCGTTGCGCCTTAGCACATTAGTAAGGATGGGCAGATGGGTTGTTTCGCTGATGCCCCTTGCAAGCTCTTCGCTCTGATTATATCCTCTTTGCTTGAGGCGATCCTTAGAAAGAGGTACGGGTAGCAAGGCATCAATATCCTCAAAAAAGTTATTATGCGCATAGGCTTCGGCTATGGTTTTACCGATGACTACTCCTATATCGGGGCGATTGCCATATTTGAGGGCATATACCATTTTGCTACTTTGGGTGTGGTGCTGATAAAAGAGGTAAGCAGCACAACGCTCAATGGGAATTTTACCCCAAAAACAACGTGCTAATTCGTTGTCGTAGGGCGAAAGATGATAATTGGTGCGATTAAGACGGAGGTTGCAAGTGGCACAGATCACAGCTTCGGATAAGCTCAGCCGCTTGCCACAAATGGTGCAAGCGCGGGGAGCAATCATATCAAAGATGCTCGACCAAATGTTAAATATCATCTTCATCTACTGCTGCATCAATACATTGTTTTATCAAATCGAAAGTGAAGCCTTTCCCCAGTGCATACTTAATGAGTTTCACCGAACGTTCATAGTCGGTTTCGGCTTTGATAGTAGGGTATTTGCTCTTTAGTAATGGGCGTAACACGGAAAGATACTCCTCATCGGGTACAGCATCAAGTACTAAGTTTGCAATCTTATTATCTATTCGCTTTGCCCATAAAGCTTGCTCAATCTTACGCCTTCCCCACTTATTATATCTTATTTTATCATATACATAAGCGTTGGTGAAACGCTCGTCGTCCACATAGCTATACTTTGTGAGCTTCTCCATAATGCGTGTTTTAGCATCTTCTGGTAAGCCCATTTTGTACATCTTCTCCATTATTTCGCCAGAGCAGTGTTCGGTTTTTGCACAAAGATCGCCAAGTTTCTTCAAGGCTTGTGCTTCTGTTATGGGTTTCTTCTGTATCATAATAATGTGGCTTTTACAAATCGTTGCTTGTCATACTGATCTTTTCGGAGTTGGATCATAGTATACCCTAAGTCTTTGAGCATTGTTTTCACCTCTTTTATATAGAGAGGATTGGTTTCAAAATAGATCGGAAGAGCGTCGTGTAGGGAAAGAGTGTAGATCTCGGTGGTCGCCGTATC
>OBLO01000703.1_pt1 | contig 32078 bp, 29 predicted proteins | sample 1519401 | NCBI WGS metagenome assembly OBLO01 (sample SAMEA2602897, study PRJEB22501) | metagenome | reverse complement strand
CTTTTCTTCTTCCACTTTATCATATTCGAAAATACTCATCGCAACTACCTCCGCACGATTCTTTTTCAGGAAATCTCTTAAGTCTTATTAATGGGTCCGTTCATATTCTAAGAATTCTTTTGTCTTAGACCAGTACTTGATTCCCCAGTTTTCAAAATTCCATTCTTCCATATAGGCATTGCACTCATAATCCACATAATAGAGGACATTTTGCCACAGGATAAAATTTGTAGGGAAATAATCAATATTTGTATGTGCAGCATATAACTTTGTGCACATTTCTTTTACCTGTTGCAGACAGATTTCCGGCAGTGCGTCCTTTTCCACCTGCTGATAGACAGTGTCTCCCGGAATGTATTCCTTCAAAATGCGTTCCTGTGTCTCATCGATATCAAGCAGCTTTGGCATGGTAATTCCAATTTCCATAAGCCGTTTATAATCCCTTTTTTCAGCCTCTAACTTATTATCAAACTGATAATAACTGGATGGTTCATGGTGAATCTGTTTCAGGACATATTCCTTCTCCCCATCTGTCACAAGATAGGAATAGCCGCCTTTCCCCTTTCCAAGCAGTTTTTTCACTTTATATTCTTTTCCGTTTAATGTCATTACCTCTTCTTCCGGCAGCTCCATTTCCGCTCCGATATCCAGTTTCTTTTCATAAGCCAGCTTATCCGCCATGCGGATGCTGCGCTGTTTTCCGGTATCATCCACCAGAAGAATCGTAACCATCGGTTCTTCCCCTTCCGGCCGTCCTTCACAGCCGAATTCATCCTCAATAATATCTGTGATTTTGTATTTTTTCATCTGTTGATTCCTTTCCCGTTACTTCCTTTATTTCTTTTGAAATATCTATGCTTCTATTACGAGACCAACTTTTAACTGCTCCACCATATCGCCTAGCTCCTGCTGTAGAATCCGAAAAGCTCTTCCCCCAGTACAGTGACCGGTATAAATCTTTTTTACACCGGTTTCCTTTATTTTTTCTGCCAACTGCCGAATTTCAGTTTCCCCCTTTTGAAAAATGTGGAAGCCACCAATCATCATTTTTGCCGGCTTTTCAAACAGTTTGCTGACCTCATTTATAATATTGTCTGCGCCACCATGCGAACAGCTGTTAAAAATAATAAGACCATCCTCTTCCTCTATTACAAGACTTTGTTCATGGGCAAAATCGTCCGGTCGCCAACGTCCGCCGTCTCTGATATACATTTTATTGGCGGCTCCGATTGTCTCAAGACCTTTTGTCGTATGTGGAATCAGATATACATTTTCATAAAGTTTGTACTTTCCGGTCACATATTCAATTCTATCCTTCTGTCTGGTTAAGATATGTTTTGGAATTCCAATATATTTATGAATAAACCACTTCTTAAAATAACAGTTTTCACCGGTTCCCTTTTGAAGGTAGAATTTTGCATTCTCATTTTCTTCAAAAAATGCCTGCATCCCATTTGCATGGTCATAATGGGCATGGGACAATACCCCATAATCCACTGCCCCGATATCCTTTTCCAATGCTTTTGCATTTACCAGAAAACGGTTTGATGCACCCGTATCAAGCAGTATATTTTTTCCTGCCTGTTCGATATAAATGCTCAACCCCCATTCTCCAGTTGCAATTTCCGTTCCTATATTATCTACTAATACAGTTGCTTTCAAATTGAATCCCCCTTTTCTTATCTCATTACTTTTCATTATACCAATTTCCACTATTTCTACAATCATATCCTGGCAGCTTTCTTCCTGCAATTTTCTTCATGCATCTATCATCCATTGTAGTTTCTCCTGTTTCTCGTATTGTTAACTCATGTCTTATTGTAGGTTGACATTCTATTGATTTTTGTTTATCATAAAGAACTGTAAAATTCACACAGATACAAAGGAGACAAACCATGGATGCACTGACACTGGCACAGGAAATTATTGACGGACGACGCATTACGCGAGAGGATGATTTATCCTTTTTTCTTACCTGCGATTTAAAGGAATTATGCGAAGGTGCCGACAAAATCCGTGCTGCAAGAATCGGAGATAAAGTAGATTTATGTTCTATCATAAACGGACGAAGCGGACGCTGTCCGGAAGACTGTAAATATTGTGCCCAGTCTGCACATAACCATACCAACTGTGAAGTATATGACTTCCTGCCGGAGGAGGATATTATCAAAGCCTGCAAAATGAACGAAAGCGAAGGTGTTGACCGATTTTCTATCGTAACTGCAGGAAAAGCGCTGACCGGTCCGGAGTTTGAAAAAGCCCTTCACGCCTTTGAATCCATGCATCGGGAATGCAAAATCGATTTATGTGCTTCCATGGGATTTTTAGACGAAGAACAACTGCACCGCCTTCATGAGGCAGGCGTTACCAGCTATCATCATAATATAGAAACATCACGCCGGAATTTTCCAAATATCTGCACCACCCATACCTACGATATGAAAATTGAAACTTTAAAGAAAGTAAAAGCGGAAGGCATGTGCGCCTGCTCCGGTGGTATTATCGGAATGGGCGAAACCTGGGAAGACCGTCTGGATATGGCAGTAAGTTTAGCTGAACTGGGAATTGATTCTATTCCAATCAATGCTTTAATGCCAATCCCGGGAACTCCATTAGAAAATCTGCCGCAGTTAAGTGAAGATGATATTCTGCGTACCATCGCATTCTTCCGTTATATCAATCCGGATGCAAATATCCGTCTGGCTGCCGGCCGTGCACTGCTTACCAACGATGGTGAAACTGCTTTTCAGGCTGGTGCATCTGCAACCATTACCGGAAATATGCTGACTACCGTTGCCTGCGCTACCATAAGAAGTGACCGGAAATTGTTAGAAGATTTAGGCAGGGATGTAACTCCGGATTACTGGAAAGAAGCATAATAGATTCTTATGGACCTTTGATAGAAAAAAGGAAGCCGTTCCATCGGAACTGCTTCCCTTTTTTTTATGCGGATAACCCACAAAATATTTTCCCGCGTTTATACGATTTTCCTACACCTGTATTCGGTCTGCAATTTCATTTCCCATTGCAAATCTGCTGTCTTTTGCCCCAATAATTACACAGTCACGCATTTTCTGGATGAGCTGTATGCGTTCCCCCTCATCTACAGAGTGGCTATGCAAGAAATCAAGCACTTCCGGCTGACCAAACATCCACTGAATGGTATAGGTTTCACCTGGTGTTGCTTTTGACAATGCCTGCATAGAAATTCCTCCTTTTCTCCTATTGTAGTTTTCACCTGCCCTGTTAGTCAATTGCTATCTTAGTTGCAATCTTCCAACAAATAGTATACGTATATAACAGGAGTAAGATACGGATTTTCTCTTTTATCTTTTTAAAATATCTTCCAAATCCAGACCATAACGTTTGGCAATATCTCTTGCATAACTTAAGCCATCCGGTGTCGTCCGGATGACCCGGTAACTCCGGGTACCCTCTTCTTTACTTTCCATCATTGCCACCAGATTATCGATTTTGCCTTTATTCTCCGGATGCTCATTATAGGTATCCAGCTGTTGTGTCAAATCATGAATATGGGTCACATAAAGGCCACAGCAGCCGATAATTCCGATTCCGGTCAGCACCTCTGATGCTATGTAGCCTGCCTCAAGTCCACTGGTACTGGAAAAAGATTCATCCATCAACAGCATATCCGTATCTGACAGTTGTTTCATGATTTCACTCAGTCTTACACACTCACTTTCCAGTCTGCCCATTCCATAATTATTCTCATCAGAGGATGGAAAATGTGTAAATATTCCAGACACCGGACTCATTACCGCCTCTTCTGCCGGAACAAACAGTCCCAGTTGGAATAACGCCTGCGCCATTCCGATGGAATAGGCAAAAATAGATTTCCCTCCGTGATTTGGGCCGGTTATCAGATAGAATCTTCCTTTTTCATCCAGCTCAAAGGAATTAGACACAATTGTTTCCTCTACGGAATTCACTGCCAGCATGGGATTGTATACATGCTTTAACTCACAGCGTTTCTCCTGCATGGATGCAATCTTCGGTCTGCACATGGCAAATCCCTTTTCTTTCATGGAACGGATAAATTTTACTCCGGCAGTCAGAAAACGGATATCATCCAATAAAGCAATAAACATATTTGTATTAATGTGATAATAATTCTGCACCAGCGGTTCAAACTCCCTCAGCGACTTTGCAAAAATAGCCTGCAAAGCTGCATTCATGGAATAGTCTATAGCATCCTGTTCATCATTGTGCAGCACCCGGCTCAGTGGATAGAGTGCCGACATCAGATGCCATTTATCTTTTTTCCCTTTTTTCAAAAGCCGGTCCATGATAGTTCCTGGATGGAACTGCTCCTCATTGACAGAAATCAGTCCGGCTTCTTTCGGTCTTAAATTGCCATCAAGATTAATACCTACGGTTACGCTTTTGATATGCCCGAAGTTCAGTTCCATTTTCGGAAGTTCCTCATTCAGGCTCTGGTACTCGCTGCTTGCTACGATTGAGTGAATTTCTTTTTTGAAATTCTGCATACCTTCCGAATGAATCTCTGCTTTTTCCAATGCATCCGCAAACAGATTTACAATTTCCTGATACATTTCAAGATATCGCACCGAACGCAGGGCTGAATCCGTCGTAAAATCACTGTTTAATACTCTTCGCATATCATTGATATTATAAATAATGGATACCGCCTTGCAAAATACCTCATAAAGTGATGGATTTTCCACCAGATCTTCTACTACGCCCAGACGATACTCTAATACCCGCTCATCTGTAGAGAAGAAATTTTCCAGTGAAAGGTCTGCCACTCCCCGGTAACTTTCCTTAATCAGTATTACCATAGCATCAATTTTTAATGCGTGGATAAATTTATAATCCTTCATGGGAACGGCTTTGTTCCGGTCATAATCCGGTGGATATAATAAATGAAAATCTGTCTGCATTCCACTTACGCTCCTTTTCTCTATTGTGCCCTTCTCTGTCATGCATCCGAACGTGAATATGCATTTTTCATCTGGCTGCTTAATTCAAACAGCACTTTATCCAAAGTATCCTGTGTCTCTTTCTTAAGCATTTCTGCTATCGCATTATTTGCCTGCTGCATCAGTTTCTGTCTGTTTGCTGCGTCCTTTTCTTCTGCCAGAAGTGCATCATAGGTATGCAGCAGTTCCCGCCCTTTTGCCATCACATGCATCTGGTAGCGTTCGATGTGAAAAAGGGATCTGTGATAAGAGGCATCTGCCATAGCTGCAATCATACGGCTTGCCCAGTAGAAATTATCTGTAGAAACTTCTCCGGTGGTATTGGATACATATTCCGGCGTTGTCTCCACTTCACCGTAAAACGGAACCAGCACATTAAATACATTTGATGCAAATGCTACCCACTGTATGATGTTTCCTGTATTTTCGGTAATGTCCGCCTGCTCCGGCCGCATTTCAATCACAGAAAGAAAATCATTCCGGTTAACTCCAATGGAACGGAATGCGCCTTTCATGGATTTTTCCCCATAAGAACCATATGGGTCATACGGTGTTCCCTGAAAATGTGCGGATAATACATATTTTACATCTTCGATTGTTACCTTTTTCTCCGGTTTCAAGCACCATGGAATATCATCGGATGCCGGCGTATAATCAGCCTGCTCCCCATCCCATTTATAGGTATGTGGGTTGAGATAACGCTCCATAAACCAGGCTCTTGGTGTATTGTATACATGATCGGAATCATCATGGGAACCAAATGCATCTCTTGGATTTAAGCTGCCATCCAAAGAAAGATTCAGATGATTTTCCTCAATAAATTCCCGCAAATCCTTTGAGCACATATAGTCCTTCTGTGTAGTAAGGGCATCCTCTAAATCAAAGGTATCAAGTCCCAGCTGGTTTGGCATTACCACATAGACATCATCCGGCACTCTTCCTGCCATCCAGTGATGTCCGCCAATGGTCTCAAGCCACCAGATTTCATCCTTATCCTGAAATGCAATTCCATTCATCTCATAGGTTCCATACTGCTCCAACAAACTGCCCAGGCGAATGACACCCTCTCTTGCACTGTGAATGTACGGAAGCACAATGTATACAATATCCTCTTCTCCAATGCCGCCGATAATCTCTTCCCTGCCATTTTCTGCCGGATGGTAGGTCACCAGAGGATCTGCTCCTAAGACGCGGGGATTGGAAGTTATGGTCTCTGTTGCAGTCATGGCAACCTTTGCCTCATTGACTCCACAGGCAGCCCAGATTCCCTCTCCATCTACTGCATTCGGCATTGCCGTGTAACGCATCGGATGCTCCGGCAATTCTATTTTCACATGAGATAATACCGACTGATAGATTGTCGGCTGTTCTTCCGGATGAATTACCACATATTTCTTAGGTGTAAAATGTCCGGCACCGGAATCATCATTTCGTGCAATTATGGTTGCTCCATTATAAGAAGCTTTTTTCCCTACTAAAATAGTTGTACATGGCATATCTGTTCTACCCCTTTTCCTGTTTCATTGAATGTTATTTCTAACGATAGCCCATCTTCGTCTCATAGTTCACGATGGTATCCTCATTGGTTCTCTCTATTTCCGATAACATATCTTCTTTGAAATCGTCCGGTTCAATGGTTCCGTTGTACCAGGATTTTCCATTGAAATATTCCTGCAGTCCTTCATCTAAGAATTTTCTTCCATGTCTTGCATAGATTTCATTTCTGGCAATCCGGAGGTCCTCCTGGGTCAGATTCTCCAAATCAGCTTCCGTTAATAATCGGCTGGCACTCTCCGGAAGAATATATTCTGCTTCCTCTTCTCCAACTGCTCCGTCTGTTCCCATGTCCTCATTTCCAGTTGTATCTTCTTTATTTATTACTTCGGAAGTTTTCTCAGATGCTTCCTGCTGTCCGCTTACATCTTTCCTATCTGTCTGCTCTGTAGACATTTCCGTCTCTGTGGTCTGCTCCGTTGTAACCACCGGCTTATCGGTAATATCATCCTGCTTTGCCGGCTGATTGCCCTTGATAAATAACAATACAATAATTGCAATCAGAATAATAATAATGACTGCTGCACCGATTAATAAATATACCATGGCACCGGAGCCGGATTTCTTCTCAGTTTCATTCTTATTTTTATTTGATATTTTTTCACTGTTCTTTGTTTTTGTTACTTTCTCATTCTTTTTTTGTTGTGGCTGTGGCACTGAAGCTTTCTGCGGTGTCGGATTTGGCTGGATTGCTCCCGGCTGAAAAGCTTCTACTTTCGTTCCGCATTTGGTACAGAATTTTGCATTTACCGGTAATTCATTTCCACATTTTGTACAAAACATTTTTTTCCTCTTTTCTGCTATTTTATGTTTCTTTTGTTTCAAATTTTCAAATTATTTTTATTATAGATTCTATTGTACAAAAATGCGGGACACCAATTCCGTATCCCGCATTATCTTTTTTATTTTTTAAATTTCTTCCCGTCCTGTTCTGGAACGAATTACGAATAATACGCCAATTAATACCACGATACAAACCGGAAGTGCCAGCCATGAAATTCCTGCCAGTCCTGCTGCCTGCAGGATACCAATCAGGAAATAGCCCAGTAAGCAGACTGCTGCAACTGTCAATGCATACGGAAGCTGGGTTGCTACATGGTTAACATGCTCACAGTGGCCACCGGCAGATGCCATAATTGTGGTATCTGAAATCGGTGAGCAATGGTCTCCACAAACTGCTCCTGCCAGACAGGACGCAATGGAGATTACCATCATCTGTCCGCTTGGGAATACACCAAGGACAATCGGAATCAGAATACTGAAGGTTCCCCAGGAGGTTCCGGTTGCAAATGCTAAGAACGCTGCTACCAGGAAGATAATCATTGGCAGGAAGCCCTGCATTGCATTTGCTGAATTTGCTACCAGATCAGCCACGAATACTTTTGCTCCTAAGAGATTGGTCATTCCGGATAAGGTCCATGCCATAGTCAGAATCAGAATCGGAGCAATCATCGCCTTAAATCCTTCCGGAATACATTCGGTAAATTCCTTAAAGGATAAAACATCACGCAACATGTAATAGATAAAAGTAAATACCAGTGTTACTGCGCCGCCAAGAACCAGTCCGACGGAAGCATCACAGCCAGAGAATGCCTCTACAAAGGAAGTTCCGCTGAAGAAGCCACCGGTATAAATCATGGCTACGATACAGCTTACAATCAACACAGCTACCGGAAGAATCAAATCCAGTACGTGAGAGTTTTCTTTTACAACTTCCTCTTCATTATCTTCATACGGTCTTCCCGGTGTGGTAAACAAATCACCTTTGATTGCATTCATTTCATGGGTTTTCATCGGTCCGAAATCCACGCGCAAAAGAGTAATTCCAATTAACATTACCAATGTCAGCAATGCATATAAGTTATATGGAATTGTCTGGATAAATACCGCAAATCCATTGATTCCGGAATCTGCCGGAACAGAAGAAGTAACTGCTGCTGCCCAGGAACTGATTGGTGCGATGATACATACCGGTGCTGCCGTTGCATCAATAATATAAGATAATTTTGCACGGGACACCTTGTGCCGGTCTGTAACCGGACGCATTACACTTCCTACGGTCAGACAGTTAAAATAATCATCCACGAAAATCAATACACCAAGAATCATAACGGAAATCTGCGCTCCGATTCTGGTTTTAATATGCCGGGATGCCCACTTTCCAAATGCGGCAGAACCACCTGCACGGTTAAGAAGGGATACCAAAATGCCAAGCATGACAAGGAATACTAAAATTCCCACATTTCCTGCATCTGACAGTTTGTATATCATACCACCTTCTTCCTGGAATAAAATGGTATTTAACATTAATTCAAGGTTAAAATTGGAATACAGTAAACCACCTACAATAATTCCTGCCAGAAGTGAGGTATAAACCTCTTTGGTAATCAATGCCAGTCCGATTGCAATAACCGGCGGAAGCAAAGATAAAATCGTTGCATAGACTTTACACTGATAGCTGTCAGCATCAGCAATTGTTCCTGGTGTCTGGCTTGTTACGACCATAAGTATCACAATAATCGCAATAAATACCAGCATACCAATCTGTTTTCTTTTCATTTTCACTGTTTTCGTCTCCATCTCATTGTATTTTCAAAATAACCTACTCTGCCTTAATTGCCCAGCGCATCTTAGTAGAACGTGCCCGTCCGTTCTGCGCACACTCCTGTGCAGATGGGCGGATTACATCTTTGGCATAATCGGCATAAATGCCTGCCCGATAGCCTTCTTTTAATGCTTTCTTTACTAACTTGTCTTCGCCGGAATGGAAAGTTAAAATTGCGGCTCTTCCGCCCGGTTTCAATGCATCCGGCAGTTTCTCCATGAATTCATACAGCACTTCAAATTCACGGTTCACATCAATACGAAGTGCCTGGAAGGTTCGTTGGCAGGTCTTTTTTATCGTATCCTTTTTCTCTTTTTCCGGTAGAAAATCAAGCGTCTTTTCAATGATATTCCTTAACTTTGTGGTGGTATCAATCCGGTTGCCTTTTCGAATCTCATCGGTAATCGCTTTTGCCAGTTCTTCACAGTATGGCTCATCCGAATTTTCATAAAGCATTCCCGCCAGTTCATCCTTTGTAATGGCAGCCAGGCGTTCTGCTGCACTGATTCCGGCTTCCTGGTTCAGCCGTAAATCCAGTGGACCATCCACTTTAAAAGAAAACCCACGCTTCGGATTATCAATCTGCATGGAAGATACACCCAGATCCGCAAGAATAAAATCAAATCCGCCGGCTTCTTTTGCAATTTCATCTATCGTACAGAAATTCTGTAATCGTATTGTCAGAATATCTTCTCCAAAGCCGGCCTCTTCTAACCGCTTTCTTGTCCTGACTGATTCCTCCGGGTCTACATCCGTTGCATAGATGTGTCCCTGCCCTTTTAAGCACTGCAGCATGGCTTTCGTATGACCGCCATACCCCAAGGTCGCATCAAAGCCTGTTTCTCCCGGCTGGATTTTTAAGAAATCCAGAATTTCATTTACCATTATGGAAATATGCATTCCGGCAGGTGTGTTTCCTTTTTTTATTACATGCTCAATCGTATCTTTATATTTTTCCGGCTGAAGTTCTTTATATTTTTCTTCAAATTTCTTCGGATATTTTCCACTGTAACGCACCCTGCGTTTGTGGGTTGTCTGGTTTTCCTCTGCCATAATTAAAGAGCCTTCTTGATTGCTTCCATTAACTCATCATAAGTCTCAAATGCAGGCAGTTCCGGATGGTCTTTCTTAATCTGCTCGGTGCTGCGGAATAAGAATCCTGCTTTACTTGCCTCAATCATTCCAAGGTCATTGTGGCTGTCTCCGCTGGCAATCGTCTCATAACCAATGGACTGTAATGCTTTTACTGTAGTCAGCTTGGAATTTTCAATTCTCATCTTAAATCCGGTAATCTCACCGTCCTCTGCCACTTCCAGAGAATTACAGAAAATGGTAGGCCAGCCTAATTTCTTCATCAGAGGTCCTGCAAACTGGGTAAAGGTATCACTGATGATGATAACCTGTGTCATGGAACGAAGTTCATCTAAGAACTCTTTTGCTCCCGGCATCGGGTCAATTTTTGCGATGGTTTCCTGAATTTCTTTTAATCCAAGTCCATGTTCTTTTAAGATGCCAAGTCTCCATTTCATCAATTTATTGTAATCCGGTTCGTCTCTTGTAGTTCTCTTTAATTCAGGGATTCCGCTTGCTTCTGCAAATGCAATCCAGATCTCCGGTACCAATACTCCTTCCAGATCAAGGCATACAATGTTCATGTCCATAATTAATCCTCCATACAAACAAATTTAATTCAACAAATTACTTCCCTAAAGTATACCTTATTATGAATAAAAGTACAAGGAAGAACCTCATTTTTCAGAAAGCCAAAGCTTTTCTCATAGCCAATATGTGACAAGCTATGTTAATCTTACCAGAGGTATCGGTACACCATACAAGCATTCCGCCATCCGGCTCAATACACTTTATCTCCTTTGGAAGCTTTTCCCTGATTAATTTGCACATATATTCGCTCTTTTTCGCATAGAAAGCGGATACCTCTGCAATATGTTTCCTAATATCATAATTCCTATAATACTCATAAACAATCATCTGTGCAAGAATATTTGTATGTACATCGGTAAACTGTTTTAACAGTGTTCCACGTTCTATAATCTTCTTGTTGGCAATCATAAATCCCACACGAAGCCCCAGTGCCACAACCTTGGAAAAGCTGCCGGAATAACATACAATTACCTCTGTTGGAAATGTAAGCTTCAGTCTTGCGCTGATTTTCCTGGGTGCAACTCTTTCTTATATTTCCTTAAAGAATCCCGACTTTATTTATGATTATTTCTTTCTGGTAATTGTCAAAATGATTCTGATTCCGGTTGGTGTTGCAGCCGTGGTATCACATTTCCTTACTCCGACCGAAACAACCATTCTTACCCTGATGGCATGTATGCCAGCCATGTCCGCCATTCCGATGATGGCAGAAAACTACCATTCCGATGCGGAATTTGCTTCTAAGACCTGCTTTTTCATGACACTTTGCTCCGTCTTTACGATTCCGCTAGTCTTCTTCCTCAAAACCATGCTGTAGGAATTCATTCCATGCAGCATTGGTTTTTTCTAATTCTTTTTTCTGCATAATCGCATTCCGGTCACTTAATATAGCAAGCATCTCATCTACGATTTCACCCTCCGGCAGATATTCATAGTGTGATAAATACCACAGCATCCTCTGTGCCGTAAAATCCGTATTCAGATTCCGGGTAATGACATCACAGAATTCTTCCGGATACCCCCGCTCTGTCATGATATGATAAAGTTCTATACTCTTTTCCGACTTCGGTTTCATTTTTCATTCCTGCCCTTCGTCTCTTAGAATTCATATTTTAATATGGCACAATTCTTCACGCCAAATGCAGCATATTCTTCATTGGTCATTTCATAAAAATAGGACTGCACAACTCTTGATATGCCATTGTGTGCCACCAGAATATAAGTCTTATCGGAAGCAGTTACTTCATCCAGAAGATTGTAAATCCTCTGTGCCAGATGCAGCATAGATTCTCCGCCGTCATAGCGGGTGATAAACTGTCCCTTTGCAATCTTAAATTCCTCTCCATCCCGCGGTGTGGATTCAAATCTGCCAAAGTTCTGCTCCTTTAAACGAAGCTCTTCCCTTGCCGGAATTCCGGTAATTCCTGAAATATGCAATGCAGTATCTTTTGCCCGGATTAATGGGGAATATAATATTTCATCCGCCTTTATGCCTTCTTCTAATATTTTCTTTCCGGTCTCAATTGCCTGCTTATGTCCAAGCTCAGTCAGTGCAATATCTGTTGCACCACATATCTTATTTTCTACATTCCATATGGTCTGTCCGTGCCGGACAAAATATACGCATCCCATACTGTTTTCTCCCTTAATGCCTTATTTATATTCTTCGTCATTTTAGCGGTTCACCGGAAAAATGTCAATTTTCATATGTTTAAACAAATTTGAGGAATAACCAGTTTCCAAGTCACTTATTATCTGAATAATTTTGACATATTTCCAATAAAGTAGTAAAATTATGATAAATATTTAGATTTTCGCTTTTACTTTTACTGTTGCATAACGCAATTGGTGCCATAGTGCCATTGTATATAACGAAGGAGGAACGTTATGTTTGAGAATCTTAAAATTAGAAACCGTCTGGGGAAGGCATTCCGTATTATCGTGACAACCTGCTCCATCGCAGCCGTCCTTGGTGTGGTTATGCTGATTGTAACCATGACTCTGTATAAGAATGCCCTGAACAATTATGGTTTTTCACAGGGTGACATCGGCAAAGCATTGGTTGCCTTTACCGATACCAGATCTGCCACCCGTGCTATTGTCGGATATGATGATGACAGTCTGATTAGTCAGATGTCCGATACCCATGACGAAAGAAAGGCCACTTTTGAACAGTATTGGGAAATTGTAGATGAAGTTACTACCACCAGCAAAGAGCAGGAAATCTATGATTCCATTGATGCCAAGCTGGAAGATTACTGGACTACTGAGCAGAAAGCAATTGATACCGGCAAAACAACCGACCCGGGTCAGAGTGCAAAAGCCCAGAATATAATGATTGATGAAGTAGCCCCATTATATGACGAAATCTATTCCGGAATGAGGGACTTGATGAATACCAAAGTAACAGAAGGAGATCATTTAGCAGATACACTTTCTGTTGTTACCCTTATTTTTATCATTATCATTACTGTAATTATTATTGTATCCATCCTTGTTTCTTCCAAGATGGGAGCTTCCATTGCAAAGGGAATTTCAAAACCTTTAGTCGCACTGGAGAATCGTCTTAGCACTTTTGCACAGGGTAATTTACATGACCCTTTCCCGGAGGTGAAATCCAACGATGAAGTTGCAAGTATTGCAGCCACTTCTACTAAAATAGCTGAAACACTGAACGCAGTCATCACTGATGTAGGTGTTCTGATGGAGGGCATGGCAAATGGTGATTACACCATTCAGTCCGAGCATTCCGACAAATATGTCGGTGACTTCGAACAGTTACTGACCGCAATGCGTGGCATGCGTGATGCAATGGTACATACTATCCAGATGATTGGAGAAGCTTCTTCCCAGGTTTCTGCCGGTTCCATGAACCTTGCAGAATCTTCCCAGAGTATGGCAGAAGGTGCTACTGAGCAGGCCGGTGCCGTACAACAGCTTCAGGCAACAATCACTGATATTACAAGTAATATTGAACAGTCCGCTGATCAGGCTCAGATTGCTTATGATCAGGCAAAGCAGTATGCTGCTGAAGCAGAAGACAGCAGTGCTGAAATGAAAGCCATGGTTGATGCTATGGCACGTATTGATGAAACTTCTAAGAAGATTGGAAATATTATTTCTGAAATCGAAGATATTGCTTCCCAGACCAACTTACTTTCTCTGAATGCTTCTATCGAGGCTGCAAGAGCCGGCGAAGCAGGACGTGGATTCGCCGTTGTTGCTGACCAGATTCGTCAGCTTGCAGAGCAGACAACCAAATCTGCTGTAGATACCAGAGACTTAATCGAAGGTGCCCTTCAGGAGATTGCTGAAGGTAATACTGCTGCAGACCATGCTGCTGAATCTATCGGAAACGTTGTAAATGGTATCCAGCAGATTGCAGAATCTTCCAAGCACATCAGTGATGTTGCTAAGACTCAGGCAAATGCCATGGATCAGGCAGAACAGGGTGTAAACCAGATTTCTGAGGTAGTTCAGTCCAACTCCGCATCCGCAGAAGAGACCTCTGCTACCAGCCAGGAGTTATCTGCACAGGCAACTTCCTTAGATGAACTTGTTGGAAAATTCATCTTACCGGAAGACACTGAACAGTAAAATATACCAAAGCCCGTGAAATCATAAAACAACTTTGATTCCACGGGCTTTTCTTTTATTCCAATTTCTTTATTTCAATTTTCCCTGTTCTTCTGCCAGGCTTCGCAGTTCTTTATTTAACATATTATAAGGTCCAAAATTCTCGCAGGTGCAAATACAGGTTTCACAACCCGTAAGTATTTTCTTTGCTTCTTCCAGTTGTGCTTCTTCCATCGGATAAAATGCTTTTGCAGTAATGACTTTTGATGCCAGTGCCGTTGCAACAGGATATTCTACGTCATTTTCAAATAAGATTCCTGCTGCAAATGGAATATGTTCTCTCTGCAGTCTGTAATAAGTTGGTATTGCAGCACCACCGCCTCCGATTACGAATACGTTCGGGGCAGCTTTATTTCCCGGCATCTGCACGATTCCAAGCATGGAATCAAAGTTCTTTTCCTCAATTCCATAAAGCTTCTGTACCAGCGAACCCTGAAAGATTTCCTCCGGTGGTCCAATATGGCTGACGGTGGTCCCATCTACACAGGCTACCATATCCGATACTTTCTGTACCAAGTCAAGTTCATGCAGTGACATAATTACTGCTATATTTCGTTCCCTTGCCAGTTTCCGGATGCTGTTTAAAATATCAAGCTTATAGCGGATATCCAGATAAGAGGTAGGTTCATCTAATACCAGGATTGCTGTATCCTGGCAGATGGCTCTCGCCAACATAACACGCTGTCTCTGTCCGTCACTGATTCTTGTAAATGACTGCTCTGCCACCTCTTCCGCATGAACCATGGTAATTGCCTCTTCCACCAGTTTCCAGTCCTGCTTATCTAAGATTCCAAGTCTTCCGGTATAGGGATATCGTCCGGTTGCAACCACATCCCGGCAGGACATCAGTTCCGGATGAATATGCTCTGTCATTACCATGGAAAGGCTCTTTGCGATTTCTGTCTCTTTCATTTCCGAGGTTGCTTTCCCGTTCAGGTATACTACACCACCAAGGGATTTCAACTGCTTTACAATACTCTTTAGAATCGTAGATTTACCGGAACCATTTGGGCCAATCAACGTCAATACCCTTCCCGGTTCTGCCATCAGATTAACATTCGAAAGAATGACCTTTTTTCCATATCCAACTTTGAATTTGTCTGTTACAAGCCCCTGTTTTCTTTCAGAAAATTTCATTTTTCCTGCCATCTGTTTTGTCATCCCCGCTCCTCCTGTCTGCGCAGCATCATTACAATTACCACCGGAACTAAAAAGACCGCTGTAACGGTACTGATACTTACTTCTGTCGGTGCAAAGAGTGTTCTTGCGATTCCATCACAAAACAGTGTCACTACCGCTCCCCCCAGATAGCAGCCCGGTATCAGCACCAGTGGTTTTGCTGTTCCTGTGGCAGATTTTATCAGATGTGGCACCGCAATTCCTACAAAGGAAATCGGCCCTGCAAACGCTGTTACACAAGCCGACAACAAGCTGGATAACAGAATCAGGCTTACCCGGAGCACCGTTATATTAACACCCATATTTCTGGCATAAGTCTCTCCCATCTGATACGCACCAATCGGCTTTGCAAGAAACATTGCCGCAAGAAAGGACAGCAAGGTCAGGATAAATATCATCAGGATATTTGACCAGTTCATTCCGGAGAAGCTGCCCTGGGACCAGTTGTGCAAATTTACGATATTCGAATCATCTGCAAAAGTAACACAGATGTCTGTAATTGCCGAGCAGATATATCCGATTAGAATTCCGCATACAATCAGAAGAGACATTCTATGTACCTTCATGGAAATTAAAAGTACAAATCCCATTGCCAGAAGTGAGCCGGCAAAGGCTGCTGCTACCATTCCAAAAGAACTGATTGTAATTCCCCTTCCCAGAAGATAAATCATTGCCAGTGCTACCATAAGTTTGGCACCGGAAGAAATTCCCAGCACATACGGACCTGCAATTGGATTTCCAAAAAAAGTCTGCAGTAAAAATCCGGAAATGGACAATGCTCCCCCCAGCATGACAGCAGCCAGAATCCGTGGCAGTCTGATATCCCAGATAATATGATAAGCAGTACCTTCTTCTGTATGCTTCATCAAAACATTCCAAAGCTCATCCCAGGAAATCGAAATACTTCCAGAACCAATATTCCAGAAAATTAATCCCACCAGCAATATAATAATTGTTATAAAAGAGACTGCATACCGCTTCATTTTCTTTTACCTCAGCTTCTTTAAATATCCTGCTTCTTCTGTATCTGTATTCCGAATTATTTTATTCAGATCTTCCATAAAATCTCCGATTGCCGTGGATTTCTGGAAGAAATTATTTGTGGTACAATAGACATTTCCATCCTGTACTGCCTGAAAATCTGCAAACAGTGCATTCTTCTGCTTCAATTCCTCCAGCGTACTGATTTCGCCTTCAATTGTACTGTTATATATTAAGATATCGGCATTCTTTGCATCTGCATAGAAATCCTCCATCTGTATGTTCATTGTGGAAAGTGCATTTTCTTCTTCGCCCGCCAGTTGTTCCGGCACATAGGTTCCACCGGAAAGAGCAATCATCTGCGCTACATAATCATTTGATTTCCGCACACTGATTGTTCCGTTTGCTGTCACACTGAAAAATGCTACTGTTACATTGCAGCTTTCTTTCTTCATAATCGGCTCTAATTTTTCTAATTCTGCTTCATAGAAAGAATCTGCTTCTTCCTCTTTATCAAATAATACTCCATATAAACGGATCCATTCCAGTCTGCCCAATGGGTGTGATTCATAGCTGGAACGCTCCACAAGTACAGGGATTCCAAGTTCTTCCAACTTTTCTTTTACTTCCGGGTTATGATAAATCATTGTATTTTCAATTGCCAGATTACAGCCTTCATCCAGAATCAGTTCATAGTCCGGAGCACTGTATTTTCCTGCATATAAAATGTCTCCTTCCTCCATGGCTTCCCTGGCTTCTTCTACATACCAGCCATCTTCCTTCGTTCCGGAGAGCCGGATATCTGACATGGCATCAATCTGTCTTACCAAATCCATGACAGAAGTGGATACCAGATATGTTTTATCCAGCGGCTGCTGTAAAACCGTAACATCCTCCGGGATATTCTGCGGCACCACCACGCCCTCCGGAATAAGCAAAAAACGACCGCCATCCACGATCGTAATCATTTTGTACCCGCCATATTCATCGACACTATACTGTGTTGCATAATTTAATTCCATACTCCCAGTCTTGCTGAGAGAACTAAAATCTACGGTATCTGCTTTTTTCTCCTGCTTCTTTGTACCACAGGCACAAAGAGTCAGAAGAAGTATACAGATAACGCTCACTATCATAATTCGTTTTTTCTGCATTTTATTTTACCAGTTTAAAATTCAATGTATATTCAATTTCATGAGGTGTGCTCATTGCAACAGTATCACCCACTACTGCAATGTCACAGTCAAAGCCGGATACCGGAATCGTAAAGGTGGAATTTCCGCCCTTGTTCTCATTAAGATACTTCGTTCCATCTACTAACATGTAATCATAGTTTGGACTGCTCCACACAACGGTTGCAGTAATTTTTCCATCTTTTATCACAACCTTCGCCGGTGAATCCACCGTTGCTCTTCCGGTTCCGCCCCCTAAAGTTACTTCTGCCTCATAAGAGCCATCAGCTAATTTTTTTTTTCAGGATTAGAAACAGATACTTTGTGGTCGTACCATTTTCCCTTTGTTCCAATTAATGCAAGGTCAAAGTCTTCATCCACTGCAGGAACCGGAACATCAAAGCCGTATACTTCTTCGCTGGTTCCATCACTGTATTCTACCGTATCTGTAGTAGGATCAAGAAGCTTCGCACCATCTTTCTGTGCATCTGCTGCTGTTCCAACAAATAAATTTACAATGTTCTTAGATGGAAGTGTGATATGTGCTGTCATTTTTCCATTCTTTACCGTAAGTTCTGCCTTGCCTTCTTTTGCTTCATTTACGTGAAACATTGTGCTGTCTGTGTTGAAGTCTACGGTATAAGTTCCATCCTCTAAGGCTGCAGAGGAATTGGAACCACCTGCTGTTGCAAGTGGTTCTGCCTCTAAAGCAGCCTTTGTATGTGCTACATAAATATCCTGGACTGCTTTGATTCTTCCAAGACCTTCAATCTGTGTATCTACACTGTCAAATGCTTTGGATGCTTCAAACTGGCTCTTCCAGGAGTCTTCATCATCTCCAGCCATATCGTTGTTTGCATGGTCTCCGGCAACAACCATTAACGGACGAAGAATTACTTTTTTGTATCCTGCTTCTTTTACCTTTTCAATAACAGCTTCACATGCGGTATCTTCCGGTTCACCTTCTACGGTTCCAACGAATGCATTCTTATAATTCAGTTTTTCTAACTGGGTCTGCATCTGGTCATAAGTTACATTTGCAGTATGGGAAGTACCATGTCCCATAAATACAAATGCTGTTCCATCTTCTGCTGCAGCATCCATACTGTCATATCCAGCAAGTTTAACTGCTTCTGCTGTAATTGCTTCTGCAACGGCAGCCTTGTCTTCGTTGATTACAGTTGCATCACTTCCAACTTCACCTAACAGAGGTTCTGCGATACGGACTGTTTCAAATTTATCCTGATACTTCTCAATTGCTTCTACCAGTTCATCATATTCTGCACCATGCATTAAGTGGGTCGGCTGTACCACAAGATTCTTAACGCCATTGTCTACCGCACGCTCTAATGCCTGATCCATGTTATCGATTTTTTCATCATCACGGGCCTGTATATGGTTAATAATAATCTGTGCTGTAAATGCTCTTCTTACAGACCAGTCAGGATTTGCTTCCTGTAATGCTTTTTCAATGCCGCCGATATCTGTTGCGCGGCTGTCATTAAAGGATGTACCAAAGCTTACTACCAAAAGCTCATTCTCTCCAATATCATCCTGATTTAAAGGATCATCCTTTGATGCATCTCCGGTATCTCTTCCAAAGTAATCCGGGTCTGCATTTTCTCCGGATACCAGTTCCTTCTGAGCATCTGTCAGTGCATCCCATGCTTCTTTTGCTGCCTTACACTGTGCATCTGTCTCATCAGTTCTTTCCTGCACATAAATTGCATCAATCAGTGCTGCTACCTCATCTGCTTTTGCCTGATCATCCTTTTCATCTTCTGTCGAAACAGCTTCTGTTGTTTCAGTTGTCCCTGTTGTTTTCTTATCACCACATCCCGCAAACATGGTTGCTGCCATAGTAAGTGTAAGAACTACAGTCAATGCTTTCTTTTTCATTTTTTTCTCCTTTTCTCATGTTCTGGTTTCATTTACACATGAAAAAACTCCGTTCCATATTGCTATGAACGAAGTAAATGACATACTAACTACAGGAAATACGCTTTACGGATTTCCCTTGTTATCAAACAGTACAGCCAATTACTCGTGACCCGGAATCTCTTCCCGTACCAGATAAACGGCAGGTTTCCTGACTCAAAGATTAACGCTCCGTAATCACCTTCCCAATGTCTGTGCATCAGTGGCGCTTTTAAAAGCCTGACTACGTTACTCCCTTCTTACAGTGACGAGTTCGTACAGGATTTACACCTGTTTCCCTTTTACCCTGCATATGAATGAATTTCATTGCAGGCACCGGTTATCTTTCTATGAAATCGCTACTATACTAACACACTTTTTATTTTTTCACAAGCCATAGTTCACCCAGCCTCAACAAACTTCACCCTTAAAAAGTTCTCTAGCCTTTCAGCCGGTGGGTCAGTACCTTCATAATGGCATCATAATGTTCTGCCTGATGGGGATACGTGCAGTTGGTACAAATCTTAAGTTTTCTGCCATTTGTCTCTTTGTACTCCGGTGTTCCCGGACAATGCTCCATTTCATACATCGGGCAGTAGCAGAACATACAGTTAATCTGCTCAATGTCCCTATGGCATGGATAATAAGCGCATGCACGATTCTCGAAAAAGCGGCTGCTGTTATGCACCGGCTCATCTTTGGTCTTTACAATCACGATGGTAAAATATCCTCTGTTTTCCGGTATGTTATCCACACCGGAAAAGACTTTTTCTTCCTCTTTTCCACAATCGGAAACACTATACACTTCTAACGGACGGATGGTGCTTTCCTTTTGCAGCATTTCTTTTAACTGCTTCAGCTTCCTTCCGGACTTCATATAGATTCTGGTGCCGGAAAATTGTCTCGATTCTTCTATCTCATAGGAACCGGGAATAATATGAATCTGCTCTTCCTTTTCTCCCAGCGAAATACCAAGTCTTGCTGCCACTGCACAAAAAGACGGTACCCCGCTGACCATTTCCGTATGGCCACCATGCTCTTCGATTTTCTGTGAAAGATAAGTATAGGTGGAATAAATTGCCGGATCCCCCAGCGTTAAAAAGGCAACCTTTTCTCCCTTCGCAAGATATGCTTCTATATTTTCGCATATCTTATCATGGGCTTCTTCTAACTTTTTCTCATCTCTGGTCATGGGAAAATTCCATGCCACAAGCTGATGCTTCCGTATGTCCGGCACCAGTTTTTCTACAATCTGAAAAGCATTACACTCTTCTATCGATTCGGACGGCACTACTATGGTATCGCAGCATTCTATCACCTGAACCGCTTTATGGGTCAAAAGCTCCGGCTCCCCCGGTCCTACTCCAATTCCATATAAAATTCCACTCTGTGCTTTTTCTTTCTGCATCTGTCTTCCTCTTATTTTAAATGATCTTTTACTTCTATTTATCATTTACTTCGTTTTATCTTTTTGCTTCAATTTCGATTGTTGATACAATCCTGCCTGCTGATAGAAATGCTCCACAAAAGAAGGGTTGGACGGATAATAAAGATGAGGAAATCCCCACCAGTGGTTTTCTCCTTCCCAGACACATTCCCACCTTCTGTTTCCGGTCGGTTTTTTTGCCACGCAGTCCGTTCCATTTTCCGTACTGTCAAAATAATGGAATTCGTGTCCCCGGATTCCTTCTTTTTCCGGCAGGAAACAGCTCTCTTTCTCGGTAAGCTCCACATAGCCAAAACGCACCAGTTTTCCCCGGTAATCTGCATCTGCATCAATTACGCCCGCCATGGAATATTGTCTGCCTTCCATATCCTTCAGTGATTTATGAAGATAAAGAAAGCCCCCACATTCTGCCAGTGACGGAAGTCCGCCCCGGATGGCTTCCCGGATGGCTGTCTTCATGCTGTCATTTTCGGATAATTCCTTTGCAAAAAGTTCCGGATATCCCCCGCCTAACAGTAATCCGCTGATATGCTCCGGCAATTTCTTATCATGCAGGGGAGAAAACGGCACCAGCTCAAAGCCCCTTTTTGAAAGCAGTTTCAGGTTCTCCTGATAATAAAAACAAAATGCCTCATCTCTTGCGATGGCAAGGCGGAGTTTACTTTCATGGGTGTCATTTTCTTTGATATCTGCTCTCTGATATGTCACTTTGTTTTCATGACTATCAACTTTTGGGGATGCCGCATCCTTTTCTCCGGCTCCCCCAATTGCTAAAATCCGCTCTATCGATACCGTTTCTTTTAAGCTGTCTGCCCCGCGGCATACCTGTTCTTTTAAATCACGCTTTTCTTCCGGAAGTTTTAAGCCTAAGTGGCGGCTCTCCAGATGAAGCTCCTTCTGTTCGCTAAAACAGCCCAGCACTTCTATGGATAATTCGGTTTCGATTAACTCTTTTAATGACGCATAGAACATTTTACTGACCCGGTTTAGTATCACGCCCTTTATGATTCCGGCTTTGTCATAGGATAAAAGTCCCTGTATCAGTGGAAGTATCGTTCTTCCCATGCCATGTGCATCAATTACCAGAATCACCGGCAGAGAAATTGCTTTTGCCAGGTGATAGGTGGAACCTTCTTCTAAAATTCCGCCAAGTCCGTCATAAAGCCCCATGACACCCTCTACCACTGCAAATGCATCTTCCGGTGTCTCTTCCATAAATATCTCTTTTGTCTTTGCTTCGCCGGTAAAATAAGTATCCAGATTCCCGCCCGGTACGCCTAAAATCGTCCGGTGAAACATCGGGTCTATATAATCCGGTCCACACTTAAATGTGCAGACATTGACTCCTGCTTCTTTCAAGGCTTCGATTAACGCACAGGTAATCAGTGTCTTTCCACTGCCGCTTTTCGGTGCTGCAAGAACTACTCCTTTACGCTTCTGCATCCGCTTCTCCTCCCTGCAAATCAAAGGAACATATCATAACCGGATTTTCTGCCTTTGGCATATAATAAGAACCAAGCTCATGATAACGGCTGACCTGCATCTGAATCATTTCAAAATTGCATACCGAAAACCGTTCTTTTACCTGTTTGAATTCTGCCACCGTCTCAAGACTTATAGCATTCATTACAACTCTTATTCTTCTCTTTTTTGCTGCCAGTACTTCTAAAATTTCCATCAGGTGTCCACCGCTTCCCCCGATAAAAACATGTGTCGGTTCCTCTAATCCATTGCATGCCTCCGGTGCCGTTCCCCGGATAATCTCCATATTTGCTACCTGAAACTTCTCTTTATTCTGTGCCAGAAGTGCTACCGCCTCTTCTTTCTTTTCAATGGCATAGACTTTGATTCCTTTGGATAAATGGGCTGCTTCCACAGCAATCGAACCCGTTCCGCTTCCAATATCATAAAGCACCGAATCTTTCTGAAGCCGCAGGCTGCAAAGGCTGACCTGACGCACTTCCCCTTTGGTCATTGGAACTTTTCCGCGAATAAAGGCTTCATCCGGGATTCCCGGTGACAAAGTTGCCGGCTCTTCCTGCGTTTCCTGTTCCGCACATTCTTCATTCGCTTTCTGTTCTTCCTTCTCTATCATGACAACATACAATCCTTCCTGTTCTGTCTCCCTGCACGCTTCCGGTGTAAGCACCATCAGCTTCTGCTGTGGATAAGATAACTGGTACCCCACTGTAATTCTGCAATTCTCTTTATCCGAAAAAAGTGCTCCTAATTTCCGGATATCTTCTGCTCCGGATACCAAAAGAAACAGCCGCCCATTTTCATGCAGCCTGTGCAGCACTTCTGCCTGCCAGCCACCCGTATCTGTTTTGCCATGTATACTGTAAATTCCGGCATTTTCCCAGCTTACGCCACAGGCTGCTGCCATCATCTGAATGGAAGAAATGCCCGGAATGCTTTGCAAGGTTCCATGAAGTATGCCCTTTTGCAGTGCTTCCTGCAGACAGATTCTTACCTTGCTCCAGCCACTATAAAAACCAATATCCCCGGAAAAAAGGATGACTACCTTCAGTTTTTCATGCACCGCATACTGTCTGCTCTTTTCCTTAAGCCATGTAAGGATTTTATCCGGCAGATAAAGTGCCTCTTTCTCAAGCTTCGGTGTCACTGCCTCTATCAGACGTTTCGCACCTAATACAAGGTCCGCTTCTGCCAATGCTTCCTTTAACCGGACGGTCATCATATCTGCATCCCCCGGTCCGATTCCTGCCAGCGTAATCATAAGCTCCGCCGGTCTTAAGGAAAGGTTTACTCCTGTTAATGTTTCGATTTTCTCACAGACTGCATCAAAGGAAAGTCCGTCTTCCTCTGCTGCCTCCCGACGAATGATCAAAAGAGGGATACGATTTTTTAAAGCTGCTTCTTTTTTCTCTAAAAAGCCTCCGGTAATGCCGCCCTGCTTTGTTACCATACATTTTATCCCATACTGATGAATCAGTGCATCATTCAATTCTTCGGAAAAAGGTCCCTGCAGTGCCAGAATCTGTTGTGGCAGAATTCCTTCTCTCCGGCAGATTTCAAGACTTTCCATCCCCGGCAGTACCCGGACGTAAAGACGTTTTTTTACTTCTTCGGATGCGGTATATACGGAAAGTTCCTTGCTTCCTGTGGTAAGAAGGATGTTTCCCTTGATTTCCTTTAATGCTTCTGCGCAGGCTTCATTGCTGTCAAAGAAACGAAGTCCCGTTTCTTCTGACGCCTGGATGCTCCGTTTCAGCCGTAAGTAAGTGACCTCAAGTCCATCCGCTTTCATTCCGGCAACGCAGCTTTTTATGGTTCTGGTCACTTCCACCGCATAGGGATGAGTGGCATCGATTACAATGTCAAAGGATTCTTTCCTTAGAAATTCTGACATAGCTTCTTTGGAAAGGCGTCCTTCCTGAATCTTCACCTTCGGATGCGCCTTCATAACCAGCTTTCCATAATCGGTTGCCACCGATACGGTGTGGGCTATGCCTGCTGCCGCCATCAGCTCCGATAATTTTCTTCCTTCTGTTGTTCCTGAAAAAATGATGATCTTTTTCATTGCTCTATCTTATAGCCTCTTGGTGTGATTAATTTTCCATCCTGAATTCTGGTTCTGGAATTTCCGACAAAAACGGTAGTAAACATATTTACTGATTTACTCTGTAATTCTTCTAAAGTACAGGTAACTGTGCTTTCTCCGTCTCTTCCGATATTTTCCACATAACCGCATGCGCGCTCCGGTTCTATCTCCTGAAGCAGAATCTTACATGCTCTTTCCAAATAGTCTGCCCGCTTCCGGCTGGACGGATTATAAAGTGCAATAGCAAAATCTCCCCGTGCTGCCATAATCAGCCTCTTTTCAATTAACTCCCATGGTGTCATAAGGTCACTGAGACTGATAACACAGTAGTCATGATTTAATGGTGCTCCAAGAACCGCCGCACCGCTGTTGGCTGCGGTAATTCCCGGTATCACTTCCAGTGAAATCGCCGAATATTCTTTTCCAATCTCATACATCAGTGATGCCATTCCATAGACACCGGCATCGCCGCTGCATACCATTGCCACGCTTTTGCCTTTTTCTGCTTCCTCAAAACACATTCTGCAGCGTTTTTCTTCCTGCCGCATCGGCGTGGAAAGAAATTCCTTGTCTTGAAAACGTTCTCCTAACAAATCAAGGTATACGGTATATCCGATGATTACGTCCACCTGTTCTAATACTTCGATGGCTCTGCCTGTCATCATCTCTTCTTTTCCCGGTCCCATTCCAACAATCCATATTTTATTCTTCATATAAAGTCAGTCTCCAATCTTCTTTTGCTATTGCAAGTGTCATTCCGTTTTCCGCTCTTTTCTGAAGCACCAGCCTTCCATTATCCCGGCAGGCTGCCATGGCTGCCCGCTCGCAGACATTATCCACGCCCACCTGGCTTGCCACGAATGCCGATGTATCAAATGTCCCGGGCACCCGGCTTAAGGTCTCTGCGTCAAAGACAAGAAATGGAATGCCATGTTCTGCCGCAAGTTTTAGAATTGCCTTCTCATCCTTCTTTTTATCAATCGAAGCAATCGCCCGTATCTGTTTCCAGTCTACTCCGGCTTCCTTTAAACAGCTTTCTGCAAATGCCTTAAGTTCCTGTTCTTCTTTATTCCTTCTGCATCCGATTCCAAGAATATATTCTTTGGGGATTAAGGTCAATAATGGCTCCGGCTTCTGTCCATCCTCTGGTGTGCCGATTACCACATCCACTTTTGCGGCATATTCCGGAGCAATTGTCATGGAAAGCTTCTTTTTTTCCAGCACCTTTGCAGAAACTTTCTTAATGCCTTCTTTTTTATCAATGGATAGGTCATGCTTTTTTGCAAATACATCTATGGCAAAGGCATTATTAATGTCGGTCGCTGTGGTAATTACCGGAACTGCTCCTAATAACTCTGCCAGTAAAAGTGCTATCTCATTGGCGCCTCCTACATGCCCGGATAAAAGAGGAATGACATAATTGCCTGCCTCATCCAGTACCAGCACCGGACTGTCTGTCAGCTTGTCCTTAAGAAATGGGGCAATTGTCCGCACTGCAATTCCGCATGCTCCGATAAAAATGATTGCATTTCTTAGGGAAAACTGCTCCTTTGTCCACGCGTTCAGATTTTCCACCTGTTTTCTGCCATGATAAGTATGAATTTCACTGGGAAGCTGCTGCTCTTTGGAAAGTCTTTTTATCTTTTCGGCAAGCTCTGCTCCCTTTTCGGTAAAGCTGATGACACTCCATTTCAATGACTGCATTTTCTTTCCGCCTTCTTATGATTTTTTTGCTGCCCGGAATTCTGTGGAGAAATCTTCTGCATACAGTCTGGATTTGCTGTATCCGCTCTTGTTAATAACATCTCCAACGAGAACCAGTGCCGTTTTGGTAATTCCATGTTCTGCCGCTGTCTGTGCCAATGTTTCTACCGTGCAGATATATATTTCTTCCTCCGGCCAGCTTACCTTATAAGCCAGTGCCGCAGTGGTATCCTTTGAATAGCCACCCTTTATCAGTCGCTCAGATAACTTCTCCAACATTCCGGTGCTTAAATAGATTGCCATGGAACACTGATGGGCAGCAAATGCCTCAATGCTTTCTTTCTCCGGAACCGCCGTCCGTCCCTCCATTCTGGTAATGATAAGGGACTGGGAAATATCCGGCAGGGTATACTCCAGATTCATGGCTGCCGCTGCTCCAAAGCAGGCACTTACTCCCGGCGTAGAATCATAGGCTAGCTTTCTTGCATCCAGCTCCTGCATCTGCTCCTGAACCGCTCCATATATGCTTGGTTCTCCGGTATGCAGCCGCACCACATCTTTTCCTTCCTGCTCTGCCTCCACCATAACTGCAAGGACTTCTTCCAATGTCATCACTGCACTGTTATATACCTGACAGTCTGCTTTGGCATAGTCTAAAAGCTTGGGATTTACCAGTGAACCGGCATAGATAATCACATCCGCTTTCTCCAAAAGATGCATTCCTCTTACGGTAATCAAATCCGGTGCTCCGCACCCTGCTCCAACAAAATGAATCATTCCTTTTCCTCCAACAGTTCTTTTAATAATGCCACTGCTCCCGGCGTTACACCTAAAAGTCCGATGTCATTACTATAAACCATACACTCTATTTCCAGTCCACCCCCGGCACGATGCTTAAGATGGTCTTCCATTTTTTCCATGACATATTCCATGGCAGGTTCTAAAAATCCGGCTTTTTTAATCCGATCTACCGCATCCTCTGTACCAATGCAGTCTAATATTTCACGAAGCAGTGTCACTTCTGCGCCCGCCCGGATTGCTGCCGCCGCCAGAAGCTCCATCCGGCAGTCTGCCTCTCTGGAATGGGTGTTCATAATGCCGCCGGATACCTTTATCAGCTTTCCGATATGACCGGTTAAGAGCATTTTGGAAAATCCAAGTTCTTTTACCATGTCAATGGTCTGTCCGATAAAGTTGCTGCATTTTACACTGCGCTCCAAATCATAACCATAGGTCCGTTTCATAAATTCCAATCCGTAGTTGCCCGGTGATATGGCAACAATAGAATGACCTTCTGCCCGCTTCTGTTTCAATTCCACTGCTATGGTATCCAGCAATGCCTTATCACTCATAGGCTCCACAATCCCGCTGGTTCCAAGTATCGAGATTCCGCCCTTTATTCCAAGTCTCGGATTAAAAGTCTGCGCCGCAAGATTTTCTCCTTCCGGCACTGAAATTACGACTTTGATTCCGCCCTGAAAATCAAACAGATGGCAGACCTCTGATACTTCTTTTGCAATCATCTGCCGTGGTACCGTATTAATTGCGGCATTTCCTACCGGCTGGTCTAATCCCGGCCGCGTAACCCTGCCAACACCGATGCCGCCATCTATTTCTATCTGATTGTTATTTTCTTCACAAATGCTCACCGCTGCATAAATCCATGCCCCCGTTGTCACATCCGGGTCATCCCCGCCGTCCTTTTGTACCGCACAGGAAACTTCTGTTTCCTGAATTTTGATATGCTCCACCGTTGCATGGTAGGAAATTCCCTTTGGTGTCTCAATGGTAATCTCTGTTTTTCTTCTTCCACTCAGCAGCATATAGACTGCTGCCTTTGCTGCGGCTGCGGCACAGCTTCCGGAGGTAAACCCATATTGCATCTTTCTTCCCCCTGATTTTACTATCGTCTTAATTGATACAAAATTGCATTGCAGATAGCTGCGGCAACATTGCTCCCGCCCTTTCTGCCCCGGTTAATGATATAAGGTACTTCTGTTTCCATAATCAATTCTTTTGCCGGTACCACATTTACGAAGCCTACCGGAACTCCGATAATAAATGCCGGCTGATAGCGTCCCTCCGTTATCATTTTATGAAGCTCGATTAACGCCGTCGGTGCATTTCCCACCGCAAAAACAACCGGTTTTTCAATGGCTGCGGCTTTCTCCATGCTGATGGTGGCTCTTGTTACCTGCCGCTCTCTGGCAAGCTGTGCCACATCCAAATCCGCCATAAAGCAATGGGCTTCTCCGCCAAATGATGCCAGTATTTTCTTATTGATTCCGGCAAGTGCCATATTGGTATCCGTTACAATATCGGCGCCCTTAAGAATCAGTTCCTTTGCAATTTCTACTGCATGGTCAGAATAACACATTGTCTCTGCATAATCAAAATCTGCGCTGGTATGTATCACACGCTTGGTAACAGGCTCCTGCTCTTTAGGCAATACAATCTGACGCTTTTCTAATTCCTCTGAAATAATCTCAAAGCTGCGTTTTTCAATCTCTCCCGGCAATACAAATTCGATGGGATTCATTTCTCTGTCACCTCTCTTAATGCGCTTATCAGCCGCTCATTCTCTGCCTGCCCTCTTACTGCAATCCGGTAATATCCTTTGGACAGACCTCTGTAATTTTCACAATTTCGAATCAAAATCTGTTTCTTTAAAAGTAACTCATATAACGGTAACTCTGTGTAAAATAAAATATAATCTGCCTGGGAAGGATACACCCGGAAGCCTAAGGATATCAGCTCTTTTGTCAGAATACTCCGCTGCTCTTTTATGAGTTTCCTGCTTTCCCCGATAAATTCCGTTTCTTTTGCTGCAGCGCATCCTGCCATCTGGGCAAATACCGATAAGTTCCATTCCGGAAGCTGCCTTGCAATCTTCTGACATACTTCCCTGTTCCGGCAGATAAGATAACCCAGCCGGACTCCCGGTATGGCAAAGGTCTTGGTAAATGCTCTCACCTGAATCAGATTCCTACATTTCATGCCGGCTTCCATTTCTTCATAAAACCCTGCTTCTTCACAAAACGGCAGGAAGCATTCATCTACTACCACTATTATATCAAGCTCCTGACACCGCTTTAAAATCCCTTTTAAAATCTCCGGTGGAATTAACTGCCCGGTGGGATTATTGGGATTAGCAAGGTATATAAGCTCCGTTTCTTTATCTAATGCCTCAATAAAGTCCTCTCCCAGCACAAAATTATCCTGTTCCCGCAATGGAAAATAACTTACTTCACATGCTTCCGTTCCGGCAGCCCACTCGTAACCATAAAAAGAAGGAACCGGAATCAGTATTTTCTTTGGTTTTAATGCATGAAGAATTGCAGGAAAAAGTTCAGAAGCTCCATTTCCGCACAATATCTCATCTGCCGATACCTTATCCATCTCAGCAATGGCTGCCTTCAGCTTCTCCTGCCTGATATCCGGATACCGGCTGCATAAAGGCACCGCTTCCCTAAGGGCTGCCTCTACAGATGCCGGTATGCCCAGAGGATTGATATTTACAGAATAATCTAACGATATGCAATTACGGTAGATGTCTCCTCCATGTACCATATTCCTGTTCCTTTCCTGAATTTTCATCCTTTCAATCATATAAAGAATAACAATCCCATCACCAAAAGGCAAATGCCTTCACATAAAAATGCAGTCGCATACAAAAGCCGGTTTGCTCTTCTGATGTCCTCGTATTCCACCGGACGCAATGCATCTCCGATAAACGGCTTTTTCACCAGTTTGCCAAAATACCAGGCATCTCCTGCAAGCTGTATGGACAGTGCTCCTGCACAAACTGCCTCTGTCTGGGCAGAGTTCGGGCTGGCATGATGATACCGGTCCCTTTTATAAATGTAATATGCATGCTTCCCGTCATATTCCTTTCCAAGGAAATACGTCCCTGCAATCATCAGGTATGCACTGATACGGGATGGGATATAATTGCAGATATCATCGAATTTTGCGGCAGCTCTGCCAAAATGAAGATAACGTTCATTCTTATATCCTACCATGGAATCCATTGTATTGACTGCCTTATAAAAAAAGCCCAGAACCGGTCCGCCAAGTGCGGTATATAGCATCGGTGCAATGACTCCATCCGAAGTATTTTCCGCCACCGTTTCAATGGCAGCCTTTGCCACTCCGGTTTCATCCAGCCGCCCGGTATCTCTGCCTACAATCATGGAAACAGCATGTCTTGCCGCTATAAGGTCATTCTCTTTTAAACACTTGTATACCTTCATGCTTTCTACTTTCAGGCATTTTGCAGCAAGAATCTGATAGGTCATAATCATTTCCAAGATAACACCTGCCACCGGATGAATCCGGTACGCAAGAATCAGAAGAAATGCGGTCACCATAAGAACTGTCAGCAAAACAAGCGCAACCATTCCCCTGCCTGCTCTTACAAGGTATCTCTCGCTGCACTCCTTTTTATTCATCTTCTTTTCCAAAATCCCTATAAAATTTCCAATCACCCGGATGGGATGTGGCAGCCAGTATGGATCTCCCAAAAGAAGGTCCAGGCAAAATCCCAGTCCGAACGCAATCATGTGATAAATCATATTGTAATCTCCTCAAGGGAATCTAATTTCCATTCTTCCCCGCAAAGTCTGAGCTTACAGCAGTAGCCGCCTCCATTTTTCACCTGATAATCAAAATAATTTCCGCCTGCAAGGATGTGAAGCAGTGCCATAATTGTGCCGCCGTGTACAACCGCTGTCACGTTCCGGGGCTGACTTTCTGTTATCGGATTTTCTGTCATTTGATTTTCTGCTATCAGTTTTTCAGGCTCCCGGAGTTCTGTTATTCGACTCTTCGATAACGGCATTGCAGCATCTGCGATTTCTCCGGTGATTTTTTCCTCTATGATTTTTGTTGCGGCATGAAGTCCCCTTTGGCAACGTTTTATATATTCCTGCTGGCTCTCGCCTTCCGGAAAAGGCAGTGTGCCATTGCTGTCAATCCATTTCTGATAATAGGAATCATTTTTCAAATCTTCGTAATTCTTTCCCTCATATGCACCAAAATTCATCTCCCGCCATTCTTCTATCGGATAAGCTTTCTTTCCCGGAAAAAGTATACCAGCACTCTCCTGACAGCGCAGCATCGGACTGATGAAAAGCAGCCATGGTTTTTTTAAAATGTCTTTTTCTGCAAGAATCTCCAACTGCTTTCTGCCTTCCCCGGATAAAGCTTCTTCTGTTACACCCAAATACCGGTGTTCCCGATTTGACGTGGTCTTTCCATGACGGATAAGCAATAAATTTATTTTAATCTCTGGCTGATTCCACATACAATGCGTTCTACCCTTTCTGCCTTCTTGGCAATCCGTATCTGTAGTCTTCCGGTCCGCTCCCTGTAATCCCGTTCCAGAGCATCCATCGGTACAATTCCGTTTCCAATCTCATCACAGATGAAAATAAGTCCCGGATATGTTTCCAGCAGTTTATCAGCTAACAGCTCCACATCTGTCTGCTGCTCAAGACATTTCCGAATCCACAGGTGTAAATGGTTGATGACCGGATTCTCAAATTCCTGCAGTTCTTTTATCATTCCATCCCAGTCTGCAGGAAGGTTTTCGCCCTCTATCACCTGACCTTTACATTCCGGGTGAAGCTTTAACACATATTCCTTTTTTCCCTGGTAACATCCGCCCAAAAATAATTCCATGATTTTTCCTTTC
>OBLO01000691.1_pt1 | contig 32461 bp, 33 predicted proteins | sample 1519401 | NCBI WGS metagenome assembly OBLO01 (sample SAMEA2602897, study PRJEB22501) | metagenome | reverse complement strand
AAGTAGCTGCGAACCTGTATAAGGTACCCGCATCTGTTGAGAAAACCTGTGATATTATTCTAGCAGAGCAAAACGGTGAAGCCTGTCGTGCTGCTTTTCCTCATGATCTGGCGATGTATGTCCGGCAGTATGATGCAACAATCATGATGCCGTATGGGTCGTATAGTGAATGGAGAAATTCCGAATCCCCTTGTTTTGGGCCTATAAACACTGATCAGATTAACTTGGATGAGGTCGAGCAGGTTGCTCTAGAGGACGGGCTTGATTATTTTGTACTAGATCAGAGCAAAATAGTCAGTGGTTCTTTGGAGAGCTACACCGAAATTGATTCTGTTCCGGATGGAGAAACATCCTACGGAGTTTACAAAGAGATTTCCTCTGCAGCATAACTGACGCAGCCCATGTGTTTTCACGAGCAGAACATGTGTGAATTTCCAGTTAGGGTACTTTTTTCTGGAAGTTTGCATATATCCGTGCAAGCGTCGCTACTGCACCGATATATGCACATCATCTGCAGCACTGAACATCTCCATGCCAATCGGAAATTGATTCATGGTAAGAATCGCCTGAATAGCTTTGTTACGTTCTTCTTTTAAATCTTCATATGTTGATGAAATAAAAAATTGATATTTCTTTTCCAAACGATTCACCACCTTTAAGCCACATATTTGTTATTTACATATTCCATTTTCACGGTGTGCATCATCTTTTTTTGCTGCTTTTATCGGGCAGACTTTCAAACATTGATAACAGCAAATGCATAGCTGCTTATTTATGCTTGGATAAAAAAATCCTTCAGAATCTTCTGTCATAGCAATAGCCTCTTTTGGGCATATTACAACACAAGCTGTACAACCACAGCAATCTTCTTTTCTATTAAATAATGTTGGAGGTGTCTTTAATTTTTCTTCTGTAGTACTCATTAGGCAATTTCCACCATATCTTTTTTGCTGTAAAAGTCTTCAACAACCTTGCATACTTGATCTGAAATTTCTCTACTTATATAACTTGTATTTTTCCCGGTTTGAATAGCCTTTAGAAAAGCCACAAGTTCATATCGAATACCTTCTCCGTCCAACTGATAAAAATATCGTTTATTATTATTCTGATCCTCATAACGAATTTCAAAATACTCTGTCTTCCACCATGGTGCAGGAATATAAACATACCCCTTGGTTCCCGTGATTATCAATTCACCCTCAGATTTTACACCTTTACCAACTTTAACAGTAGCTATTGCGTGTTCATAAACAAACTCAATGTGAGTAAATAAATCAAAGTCCTCGTTCATCAATTTCGATACAATATTTTTTTTCTTATAATTTGTTCCAAGTAATTGAAAAACCGGAAGCAATACAGTAGGCCCCCATGCACAAATACTATTCCAGGTTGTTTTTATATTTTTATTGTTAATTATTTCAATATCTCTAAGGCTTGTTGCTGTTGCATCTACTGAAACGACATCTCCAATTTTCCCGCTCTTTACCAGTAGCAACATTCTCGCATACGCTGTTGCATATGCAGTCTTTATAGCATCCATTAAAACGCAATGCTTTCTTTGTGCGATTTCGTGCAATTCTTCACTTTGCTGAATTGTCAATGCAATAGGTGCTTCACAAAGAATATGTTTTCCTGCCATTAAAGCATCTTTAATCTGTTTGTAATGTAAAGAAGGCTCTGAAACGATATACAATGCATCCGATACTTCAAGCAACTCTTCAAATGTTTTCTTGTTATATGAAATTTTGAGATTCTTATTTTCGGTATATATACCACTGACCTCTAATCCATTTACAAATTCACATTCGTTGGCAACTTTACAAACCAAGATAGAATCACCAACTAATCCCAACTGTATCTTTCTTTGTTCAGCACGGATTTCTGAGCTTGAAATTCCTTCCGTTCTGTCCAAATAAATAACCTTACAGTACTCATTTAAATAATCAAATTTTCCTTTCCAATCAGAACCAACGGTAAAAATATCTACATTATATCTTCTAATGTCATCTATTTTCTGTCCTTCATATTCCTCAATAATGATTTCATCCGCAAGCCCTGTTGCCCTAACAGCCTCTACACGTTCCATCAAGGATTGCTGAACATTAATTTTCCCACGTGTTTTATCAAAATCATCAGCGGTAACTCCGACAATAAGGTAATCACCCAATGCCTTTGCTCTCTCTAATAATCTAATATGTCCGTAATGCAAAAGATCATATGTTCCGTAAGTAATTACCTTTACCATCAGAATCCCCTCCCATTATAAAATTCCACGTTTTTGTAAATCCTTAAATGCATTAATCAAAGTAGTGTTATCTTCATGCGTAAGTGCACCAATGTGTCCAACTCTAAAGACCTTTTCTTTCATATCCCCACCATTTGGACAAATCCAAATATTATATTCATCCTTAAGAATTAAGAAAACGTCATAAGCATTTGCTGTTGTAGGGTGAATAGAAGTTACTCCGTTCGCCGGACTTTCAGATATCATTTCAAAAGGAAACTCTTTAATCTTGTCTCTGAAATCCTTAGCTTGTGCAGCAACTCTTTCAATTTCTGCATCAGCTCCGCCTTGATTTTTAATTTCTCTGAGTCTTTCATTAATCTGAATTAAAATACCGACAGCAGGTGTAAACGGAGTTTGTCCTCTTTCTTGATTCTTAAGAGCACTTTTCAAGCTAAAATACATTGTCCTTACATTCGATGCTTCAACACGTTCCACCGCTTTCGGAGCTAATACAATAATTGAAACTCCCGGAGGGCAAGCCAAAACCTTCTGCGACCCCGTAATCATGACATCTGCTCCACATTCTGCCATATTAAACGGATCAGCTAAAAACGATGATACACAATCGCATACAAAGAATATATTGTTTTTCTTACAAAATTCTCCGATCATCATTGTGTCGTAAAGAACACCCGTAGATGTTTCATCAACATTAACCAGCAATCCCGTAAAATTCTGTCCATCATATTCATAAAGTCTGTCTTTTGTCAATTTTTCTCCATGGTTTAATGTGATTACATCATGAGGAATTTCATGAATTTCACAAAGTTCCACAAATCGATGACCAAAGCTACCACCATCAATAACAAGTACTTTATCTTCTTTCGTAAAGCAGTTAATGACAACCGCTTCCATAGATCCTGTGCTTGAACAAGTCATGAACACGGCTTTCGATCCGGACGGAGCTTTGGAATATTCCAAAACATACTTTTCGTTTTCCAACATGATTTTTGAAAACTCTTCTGTTCTAAAATACGGAACTTGCTCCGCTCCAATCGCACGTACTCTTTCCGATGACATTACCGGACCAACTGTAAAATTAAGCATTTTAAATAAACTCCTTTTATTTGATAACATATTTTTTATTGGTTGTTTTCCACAACCATATTTTCTGCCTATTTCCCCAAACATATTTCTGCCACAAAAGTTTGATTGAAGGTTTTTTAGACCATTTTTTATTCAATTCTTCATATGACATATTGCTTTGAAGATCTTGCATAAACTTTTTTCTGTTAGGATTTGCATCAATATGTTTTCTCATAGGAGACTGATATTTTAATGCATCTTCAACTTTAAGTTCATGCCCATACATTTTATCTTTTGCCTTTAAAACAACTTCTTTTCCCTTATCTGTATTAGCAAAAATAACAGATGCTCCACCATTATTTCCATACAATTCCGGACAATATAAATGAACTCCCCACAAGTCCCCAAGGGTTATATCTGCAGTTCTTTCGTTTTTTGCAAAATGGCATTCATAGCAGGAAGGGCGACTCATCAAATGATTAAGCCAAATTGTCCAAAACGGATTAAACCATCTATCTACAATTATCTCTTTTTTATTATCTAGCAACTTTATTTTCATAACCTGAAAGTCCCATCTTTTTTTCCCCCCGATTTTTGTATTAACTTTCATTGCTTCAAAATCCCATTTCCCACGATTGAAAATAGATTTTCCGGTATACCTATAATCAATATTCTCGATTTTTCTACCATACTTTTTTTCTAATGCTTCCTCATACTTTTTCATATACAAGGGGCTTGGTACACCCTCGCACACAACTTCAACCGTCAAAAGATTTGTCGTGTCTGTATTGGTCGTCTCCAGAAACATTTTCAACCCAGCTATTTGACAAGGGGTTCCGGAAAGCAGAACCTTATTTCCTTTTGCCAAAAAAGTTTTCACATCATTAAAAGACGAACCCATTTTGCTTTGAGAATATTTTGACTTTCTAAATTTATCTAATTCCTGTTTATCAGTAATATAGGTATGAAACACTTCTAACCCGTCGGAAGCAGCACCGAAAATAACATAATTCGAGTCGCAATATGTATCCACTATGGCAGAAAAAGCACCTCCTGATGTACTGTTAAACCTTATTCTATTATTTTTAATATAGCCACCAAAAACGTATTTAATGCCATCACTAAAAAGACTCATAACAACTCTAATTCCTTTTTCAAAAATGCTATAGAATTTTCTCTTGCCTTTGCGATTCTTGAATGAACTTTTTCATAATCAATATCATCGTTAAATATTTCATCTCCAGTTACCAAGATGTGATCTTTCAGTCCAAACAGATCCAAAATTTCATCAATTTTGTTATTACACTGTTCTCTTGAAAAAATGACAAACGGTTTTCTATACTGTACCGAAAAAATCATGCCGTGGAAAGAATTGGTCACAATGTATTCCGCATACTTTACCAGTGATAAGAATTCTTCTACTCCGGCTTCATAGAACATTCTATGTCCTTTTTCTGCATTTGTCGCTCTAAGGCTTATATCGACAATTTTCCAACCATGCTTTTTAGCAATTTTTTCTGCATATGTTTCCATCGCTGGAGAATATCTTCGAGAATAGTATAGAAGATATTTTTCTTTTTCCAGCCTTTCGGGATATGCCAATGTATCATATTTTTCGCTGGTATGAAGAAGTGTCGGATCAACCACTCGCTGAACAGGCACTGTCGTATGTTCCTTAATATAAGGCAGCATAAGATTTTCTCTTAAACCAAACGACAAAAAATTTGGAATTAATTCATTCAATCTCCTGTATTTTTCTTCTGTAAAAGTAGGATCGCCAAAACTTGCCGCATAAGATATTGATTTTTTTCTCATATAGTCATAATTAGCATAGAATCCATTGTCGAATCCAAACTCATCCATACAAAAAATCGTATCACTTCCGCATACAAATCCTGATAGATTCTCATCTTCCATCACTTCATTGAAATTAGCAGATGTATATTTCTTTGGAATTCGATAGAACTTATTCGTATAAAACGAATTAAATTTATAATAATTTTCCCTTATGGCTGGCAAGCTTAACTTACACATCTTTTTAGACACTTCATCTTTATCCCACATCGCGCCAAATGGATTCAGTGGATCTTTATTCATTAAAATGTCCGGGCAGTAATCAACCAATACCGGGTGATAGCCTAACACCTCAATCTCTTGATGCAATGCCCACGATTGAAGCGCAGAACCATAATTTGTAAAATTTCCATATATGTTATACGAAACCACACCTATTTTTTTCATTGTTCTCATAAGCAAATTATTTATCAAATATCAATCTAAGCCTAAAAAATCAGCTAAACGTTTAGAGTTATTATTGTCATGATATGTATATATAAAATCTCTAATTTTTTCTCTCTTTTCTTTGAATTCATCTTTATCAACAGAAACGTCTTTGATGAAATCCAACATATCGCCTAAAGAATATATTTCCTTACCTGCAATCAGCGTATGAATATCTTCAACCACAAATCCTATTTTATATTCGTTCATATCATTAAGCACATACGCCATCGGTCTGTCCAATTGCAGGAAATCATATGCAGCACCAGAATAATCACTTATCATTGCATCACAACACGACATCAATTTATAATTGTCAACATTTAATTTTTTTACATCATTTCCAGTAATAACTTTAATATTTGACATGTTATGAATTTTTAATGAATCCAGCTCTTGCATTGGGTGAATTTTTATAATCAATAATAAATTAAGCTGTGCGAGCAATTCATTCATTTTTTTATAATCATCGTACTTCTCAATCAACGGAATCCCCAAGGGAAAAACTGCACTACTGTCATTACGCTCATCTACTGTTTTTCTGAAAGTAGGCATCCACAATAACACTTTTTTGTACGAACGATTATCTATTTTTTTAATTTCCACATGATTGTCTTTGAATAAATAGTCATGTGACGGAAATCCTAAATAGAGAATCTTTTGATTCTTATTTGTAAAATAACTATCTAATTTTTCAATTGGTGCATACGCTTCGGATAAGCCTAGAATATAGTGTACCCCTCCCGGCAGCGTAAAATAATTCAATACTTTTTTTAATCCACCTGCTCCGTGCCTCATAAAAACTGCCACTTGTTCTTCACGAATTGCCGGTATCGCATAATGTTCGCTCAAAATATACTTTGCAACACAATGGTAATAAATTCTTTTTATGCTCAATCTATTGTATCTATATCCTTCAACATTTTCTGGAAGACCTTGGGGGCATTTATTTCTTAAAAACCATACAATTTTGTACTTCTGATTATATTTATTATTTATCAAATAGTCGTAGAACGCTCCACCATTTGAATCAAAATCATTATGACTTTCAAGTATTATCACATCTTGAACAGGTTTCTGTAAAAAATATTTCTGTAAAATATTACTTAACGGGGTATTTAGTTTATCATACAAAAACCATGGGATTGATTCTGTGACGATATGTCTCAATCCCTTATTACGCACTTTTAAAAAAACATCACTTAAATTTTTCATCAATAACTTTCCTCTTAAATACCAGAATAATAGTTTTTAGATATTTCTTGTTTAAAATTATTATTAAAAGAAAACATCCTACTTGTCCCAAATAGAAATGATCATTTAAATGCTCAAGGATTATCTGAAATACTAAAACCAAATAAATCAAAATATCTCTTTTGATATTGACTTTCATTGATATAAACTTCTTAGATGCAATATATCTAGTCCAAAACATTGCAAAGTATGCAAATGCCGTAGCAATTGCTGCACCAAGAGCACCGATTACAGGAATTAATAATATATTTAATATCGTATTGACAACTGCTGAAATAATAGTTGTCATTGCAATATCTTTTGTCTTTTTAGCAGCAGTAAAAATGCTTCCTTGAAAAACCGTCAATGTGTTAAACATAACGGACAACAATAAAATAGAGGAGTATCTCCACGCATTGAAAAATTCATTGGAATACAGAAAATGAGCTAATGGTATATTCATTAAAACGATAGCAGAACATACCATTGTCATCAACGCACCATAAATATTATAAGTGTTTGAAAAGAAACCGTCCTTGTCTTCCGGATCAAATTCGGTAATCGCAGATAATGTCCATGCACTTGCGAACACGCTATAGCATGTAGATAAGATTGTGGGAATTTTACCCGCAACGGAATAAATTCCATTTTCTGAAACACCACAAAAATAAGTGACAAAATATCGATCCAAAAAGGCATTTACCCATAGTGCAATATTATTGAATATTAATGGGACACAGTAAGTCAGCATCGCCTTTTGAGTGTCTTTATCGCAGTCCACCAGAATATATGTTGTAATCGGTTCTCCTGCCACAATCATACAGTAGATTGATGCAAATAATGGACCAAGTACAATAGAAATCAGATATCCTATGATTCCTGTTTTTATAACAAGCAGCAAAAATATATTGCAAAGAATAATCAGAAATGATGACATAATTCCTGCAATAGCCACTTCTTTTACTTTGTCAACTGCTCTTAAATAATTTGTCATCATTTCATAAAGAGCAGTAGCAAAGAAATATAACGTCATAAAAGCATAATAATAAACCGGCCAGTCTAACCAATTTGTATAATATATCAGGCCAAGTATCATCATGCAAAACAAGGTACCAATTAGTAAAACCCTAAATCCAAAAGATAGTACACTCCTTCCGGAGCTTCTTTGCTCTATAGTAAATCGCAAAACTGAGCTGGCAATATTCAGTGTTAGAATAAAAACTAACAGCGTAGCCGTTGTTGTAATCAAATCAGCTATTCCATATTCTGCTGTTGTAAGAACTGCTGTGTAAAGAGGAACAAGCAAAAATGACAGCACCTTTGTTCCAAAAGAGCTTATGGCAAAAATGATTGTATTTTTCCCCAGATATTTATATTTTTGATCCATTACTATACCTTGTTCTCAAACCTCTCTTATTTTTGTCGTTTCCTATTACCATAAAGAAAAATGTATACCAAATAGTTGTAACAAAAGATGTATAAAAAATCGTATAAATAGTAAGCAGCACTATCAAACCAAAGCAAAGAATTTCTGGAAACTTGTGTCTAGATTTAACCATTTTCATAATTGTTTTTGCATAAAATAGTGTGTAGAATAAATAAAACCATATTCCGCCTGTCATTACTAACGTTCCGATACTACTCAAGCCAAAATGATTATATCCAAAAAAACTTCCTCCTCCATAGCTCGCAGCACCTATTCCTTCTCCAAATAACCACCCATTTATATGGTAGAGTGCGTTTAATGGTATTGCTAATCGTTCATTACTTCCATTAATTTGATATCGTGGATTTGTAACATTAATCACCATCTTAACTCTAATCAAAACATACTCATTTATGAATTTTCTGGTGCTGGGTATCATAAATGCAACTAATACCATCACGCACAAAATAACAATATATCTTCCGAATTTATTTAAAATTATAGATATTTTTTCTTTTTTCAAATACTCTATAACCAATAAATATACCACTAGAAAGAATGGTATTAATAGAACCATGGCAATGTTATCATTCTTAGTTGAAGTTAAAGCAATCAATACATCTACAATACAAATGTATACAATAAACGCTTTCTTATTCTTTCTGCAATTTGACCAACTCGATAAATTAAATGCGTTCATAAAAAGTAAAAACATGGTCAATTCATGCGTGCCATTATACCCAAAAAGGCCACAGCATAAATCTTCATAGTAACTATTTAACTCCCTCCACGAATTCTTAATGAATATCGGAATTCCCATACACTGTATAATTAAAATTACCAAATTAATTATCATTAATACATTAAGTGGTAAACATGATTTTTTTAAAACTGTCGAAACGTTTTCTGGTTCCGATAAAAATATCGTAACTATAGTTATCATGAAAAGAAATGGCCATAATAATAAATTCAAATTGCTTATCAAATACATATTATTGTTTGAAAAGCATATACTGAATAAAGAAATTGCAATGCTGAAAATTAAATATTTATTTGAAATTATCTTACATAACTGTTTTACGAATTTTCGGCTAACACACAAGCACCCAAACATACACAAAAAAATTATCTTCCATAAATAATAATGCTCTGTATATCTTGAAAACAGTCCTAAAAGCATAATATATATCAAAGTTATTTTTGATAATTTCGTGTAACTAACCATACAATGAACTCCTTAACTCAACATTCCTATTGCAAAATCATCTCACACATCTTGTTCATCGCTTCATCCCAAGAATATTTTTTTACTGACTCTATTCCATTACGAGAAATCTCAGCTCTTTTTTCTATATTGTCAAATAAAGTACTGACATTGTTAACTAAGCCTGTCACATCTTTTACGGGAGATAGCAATGCATTATATCCATCCTGTGCGTATTCATGAACACCTTTGTAGCTTGTTGACACCAAACATGCCCCACAAGCCATAGCTTCTAATCCTGTAAGTCCATACCCTTCTTCTATTGTTCCGCACAAAAAAATCTGTACTTTATTGTAAATTTCTACAGTTTCATTTGGTGATGCACTTTTTTTATAATGAATCCATTCTGGAAGATTCTTTGGTCTTGAGAACATTCCAAACATCTCAACAGTTAAATCTTCATACTTTTCTTTTAATTTGAAAATTGCTTCCAAGGCATACTTTACACCTTTGATTTCATCCGTATGATAAAGAAGACCAATACTATGATTTTTTCTATGCGCTTGATCATTAACCAACCTATATATTTTCGTGTCAATTGGATTTTTTAATAAAATCGATGGCTGTAATGTATACTTATCTACTACATCTTTTAGCCATGTTGATACTGTTATATTACAAAATCCATAGTTATATGTATTATGTAAATATTCTTCAGATACTCCCCAATTTTCATATCCCTGAATAAGATAAAACTTCTTAGCTTTATTAAAATTATCCTTTACAACTTCAACGGTTTGAATACCAGTTGCAAAAACCACATCAACATTTCCGACTTTGTCTATGAAATTCTTTTCTTCACCAGAAACTTTTTTTATACTTTTATCAAGTTGAAACCACTCAGGCTGTTGCTTATTAACAATATTAACTGCAAGTTTTCGGGCAAATTCCGGTAAATGAAATTGTTTCATCTTGCTTTTATTTAAAGACAAAATCGTTACTTCATATCCTCTTTTTTGCAATCTATTGGCATATTCATATACCATTTTATAGCCCCCGATAGGGGTTCTTGAAAATCCCGGCAAAGCAAAACAAACTCTCATTACACTCACCTTTATAAACATAGCTTTTCTAAGCTATTTTTCTTTCTCTCCAAAATCAATCGCAACTATTAGATGTTTATTTTCTCTTTCCTTAATTGGAGGCAACTCCATATAATTGCCATATGCAATTTTTAAATATTCATCATACTGTTCCGGTGCCCAAAAATAATAATCTTCAAACTGAACTTTTTTTAATCTTGTGAAAAAATCTTTTTTAAAGCACCAATTTTCATAATTTTCTGTTCCATTCTCATATACATTTTTTCTTCTTTCCCCCATACTTATCTTTTCATATGTATCAATCAGAAAATTTTTATTAAAAAATGGAGCTACTATTCTAAACGGAAAATTCTTAAGGTATTTTATCAAAATGATTCCATGATTTGAATGCCAAGTTTGATAGTTACACTTTGCTCTTATTAAACTTCTTATTACTTTCAATTCAAAAAATGTTCTTCTATATTCCATGGAGACATCATCATACGGAAAAATATCTACCCAAATTCCTTGTTCACCAAGATCATTTCTTTTGCTCTCTTTATAAATTGTTCCCTTTTTGATTACTTTTCCCATCGGATGCGGATAATTTGAATCCGATTTCCAATCTATAAATTTATACTTTTCATTTAATGAAGCAGGGGCTATTTTCACAAATTTCTCATAATCATTTCTAAGCATTCCAATATCTAAATCATCATCCCATGGGATAAAGCCTTTATGTCTTATTGCTCCAAGTAATGTACCTCCAATAAGAAAGCATTTAATGCCACTTTCTGTGCACACTCTATCAATTTCTTTTGCAATTTCTAACTGTACTAATTGCACTTTACGCAATGTTTCATTATCCAAATCTGTCACCTTATCATTTCTTAATATACCGTTCTCTTAATCTTGCAAATTACTAAATATGTAAACAAATCTATATTTTCAAATATTGTTTCCACTTTATGAAGTAAAGTTCCTGTCTTAATCTTGAGAAAAAACTCACGAGACCTTTTTAGATATTCGATATCTACTGATGGCACATAATCAATTTTTCTTAAAAAATCAACAATTTCCAAGCTCGAAATGCTCATTTTTTCTTCTGAATCCGATAAATTTTCTCCAGTATATTTATGTATATAAAGAGGCTCTTTATTAACTGTAATTTTACATTTTTTTTCAAACATCAAAATCCATAAAAACAAATCATCGGATCCATTTTTTTTCATAATGTATTTCTTCCACTCTGCTGGAACCGCCGTTTTCTTAATTAAACATTGTCCTGGCGATTTTATAACATTATGAGATTTTAGAAAGAACTCCAAATCATGTAATCTACTAAAGTCCGTCTTTTTTTTATATAGCAAATCACAATTGCCATCTGCACTTTCCATATAAGCATTGCAAATGACCATATCTGAATTTTCATTAGTTAACAATTCGAATTGTTTAGCAATCGCATCTTCAAAAAGCTCATCATCTTGATCCAAGAATAAAATGTAGTCTCCTTTGCAATTATCCAAACCAGTTACTCTGGCTTGCTGAATTCCAAGGTTGCATTCGTGTGTGATGACCCTATATTCGAACCTTACATTTATAAAATTCAAGTCAACTGGTATTTCCGGGCTGTCATTTACGATTACTAATTCCATTTTTGAATTAGGATACTTGGTTTTCAAAGTCTTATAATTATCTTCCAAGATGCAAAAAAGCTGTTTCATATATTTATTGCCATTGTAAAATGGAGTAATAATCGATATCATACACATATTTTCCACTTACCGATTCACCACACTTTCATATATTCTAATGATTTGTTCGTAATTATTTTCAGACATATATTTATTTTCATAGTCGAAACGAGCCATATTTCCAAGTTCTATACAAGCTTCCGGATTGTTCCATAATTTTCTGATTACATCAACAAATCCTTCGACATCTCCAAGTTTTACCTTGTATCCATTAATTCCATTTTCTATTGCTTCGCTGGAAAATCCCAGATCTGTAGCAACAATCGCTCTTCCAAGACTTTCTGTTTCTATTTCTACCATGGAACAACCTTCATACCAAATGGACGGAAATACCACAAACTCCGCCTTTTTTACAATTGCAAGACATTTATCATGCTGTGTATAGCCAAGAAAATGTACATTCTCTTTTCCTTCTGCCCACTCTTCAAATTCCTTTTCTAATGGTCCTCCTCCCATCACAACCAATGGGATATCAGGAAGTTTCCCCCAAATCCGCATCAATAAGCGGACGCCCTTTTCCTCTCCAATGCGTCCGTAAAATACTACATATCTTTCCGGCAGATTTTCACTCCTTGACAAATCCGATTCTACTTTGGCATCAGGAACAAAGTTATATTTTTTTTCGATTTTCTCTTCATCAAATCCGACGTTTTTTAACAAAGAAATTTGATTATCATTCAGGCACACATATTTATCAATCTGCCTATAAAAGCTTTTTCTGAAGCGATGATATTTAAAAATTCCAGCCACAATGAAACTTTGAAATTTTGAATTTTTAAAGCACTTATATTTGCACATGCGAAAATACTTTCCATCTCCACATTCATTGCACAAACTTGTTCCTCGTAGTGAAGTCGCACATGGACAAATAAATCTGGTATCATGTAAGGTAGCAACTACTTTAGTTCCACTTCTTTTTGCTGCATAAAGAACGGAAGGTGACAGTAATGGAAAGAACGTATGGATATGTACAACGTCTGGTTTTTCCTTATCTATTATTTTCTTCACTGCTCTATAGTGTTTGAAACTCCACAGCATTCCTAATGTTGCAGACATCTTTCCAAATATTCCTGCATTATCAAATTCATCGTTCGAAGCAGTATATTTTATCACTTGATTTCCATGTTCCTCGAGCAATGCCGTTTCACTTTTAAATACCTGATCATCGCCACTTGCTGAACCTTTTCTATGGAAATTATGTATTGCCAAAATTTTCACACGAATTCACCTTCAATTGCCACTCTAAAAATTCAGAAACACTTCCAAATATCTTTGGCAAATATATTCCCAGCTGTATGCATCCTTAATTCGCTTCTTGGCCTTTTGTCCAAGCAGCTCAATTTCTTCTTTCGACAATGCATCTGCCTTATCTATCAGCGCTGCAAGGTTACCCTCTTCCTTTGTCCAATAAAGAGCAGCATCTTCTGCCACTTCTCTATTAAAGCCTACACCCAGAAGAAGATTCAGCTTTGTTGCTCCCAAAGCCTCAAGCAGGCTTGGGTTTGTTCCACCTACTTCGTGTCCGTGGAAATAGGCATATGCATTTTCTCGAATCTTTTTTAGTAACTCTTTGTCATACACTGTGCCGACAAACTTGATTTTCTTGTCTTTGCTAAAATGAAGCTTATTATCTAATTCCGCCAAAAACTTTTCATCTTTGGTGGTAATGATTGCAAAATCCTTATCTGTCTTGCTCCTCATAAACTCACGGATCATCGTTTCAAAATTGTTTTCCGGCACAAATCTTCCCACCGAGACATAAAACTGATGATCTCGCAAATCGTGTTGCTTAAGCCAATCTGTGTATTTAGGATCATTATCAGCTAAGGTCGAAGGAAGAATATCGCTGCCATATGCAATAAACGTGGTTTTGGGATTATATTTTTTATAGTCCGCTTGTATATGCTTCTCAATATTTAAACTATCGCAAATAACCAAATCACTATGCTTAACCATTCCATGTTCAGAAAGACGCCAATACTTTCTAACCGGAGCCGCATATTTTTTTCTGAGATCCTCTCGTCCGTCGGGGTTGTTACAATATATACCTCCCATTGCATGGATTTTCTTGGCAAAATGACCCATTATAGGCCCCACACGAGATGAAAGAACATATACGATTGGGTGCTCTATATTGTGTTTTTTAATATACTTGCAACAATACTGAAGTGCTTTAATATCGTAGAAGATTGCTTGTGCAGAACCAAGTTCCGGAGATTTGATTTTAAAACAATGTGCATTATGGTAAATGTATTCTGAATCCGATATTCTTTTTGCACCGGTTAACCTTGTTTCATCTGTCATTCCCGGTCCATTCGCTTTGCAAGCAATATGGTATTTAATATTTTCATTATTCTGGTGGTACTCTGTAAGCTTATCGAGAAATGTTTCATAACCACCATATGTAAAGCCCTTGGCTCCAACAACAAAAACATGCTGCATAATTTTTTCCTCACACGAATGTCTTTCATAGTATTGGCGTGATATCTGCAAATTACCCTATTTTCAGTTACCACATAATCAATCTATCTTGCAGAAATCACCATGCTTTATTTGGGTGTGTAAGCAGTTAATGATTTCCTTGAATGCAATACTCATTTATCAGTGCTTGTTCGCACTATAGAAGTAACACCGAAGTATTAGTTCTATACTGTAAACAAGCTTCGTTTTCAACCACGAGAAATAGCCCGAATGAAACTCTCGTTTCACTCAGGCTTGACTACCTCCTGTTCTCATTTTCTATTTCCACATATGGATAATAATTACGGAATCAACATCATTGGGTGTGTATGTTTAATTCACTAAATATAGAAACCATCAAGCTGCTAAAGGCAGTAGATTTCAACGGGAGTACTCTCTCGACCATATGCGAAATAGACTTTTCAAGAAGATGGTCAAGCCGTCAAAACCCTGTATTTATGCGGTGTTTTCTGGTTTAACCATATAATATCTTTCCAGCCGTGGATCGTAACTACAACTCTTTTGCCGAGCATCTTCGGTAACCAGCAGAAAAAGGCCGGACCTTCAGCATGGATATGCACCACATCATATTTTCCAAACGTACTATAAAGTGCTGCAAATGCTGAAGAACTGACTGCGGCAAGACCTCGCCGCTCAATGGTCGGAACATATTTCTGGGTTATTCCTTTATATTCGGTTTTATCTACGCCATCGTATTCGGCACCACTCACATGATGACCTGACCGGTTGTAGCAGGTAACCTGACAGCCTTGCTGCGCCATCCGTGTACACAACTCTTTTACAACGATTTCTATGCCGCCCTCTCTCGACAATCTTTTGTGCCCGAACATCGCAATTTTTAATCCTTCACCCATTTTCTTTCTCTATCATTGCTCTCTACGGATTCTTTTTATCTCAATAACAAACCCAATCTTGCTCCTAGACCCAGCAATTTTGTTTCTGGCTTTTCGTGCCTGTTATTAGTGTGGTGCAAAGCATCACTTCCGTCTTCGTTATCAAATATGAACTGAAACAAGCCCACGGCTTATTGCTAAAAAGCAACTGACTCGTGGGCTCAAATTATTCTTCAAGTGTTTTTCATTCGTTTTTACAGGGCGCGGTTATAGTACATAAAGCACTTCTGATAACCTTCACAATTCCTCTTTCGGACACTTCAACAAATGAGATACTTGAAGGACAATTCAAGCCTCTAAAAAGTATCATCCATTTTGAGAATGGATGATACCCATTTCCACAGAAGCCCATATATAATATGTATAGGTATAATACCACACAATGCGATATTTTTCAACAGTACAAGTTATACCAAACTGTACTCGAATACATTTTTGTCACTTTCACCATATTGGGCACACTTTTTCCTATGGGATAGCCGAAACAGATAAAATCAATGCTACATCATTACAATTTTTTTCAAGGAGGAGCATTATGGCAAAGCGCGGAGAAAACATCAGAAAGAGGAAAGATGGTCGTTGGGAGGGTCGATTTATTAAGGGGCGAAAGTCTGATCGAACCGCAATCTGGGGGTACATTTATGGGCATTCTTACAATGAAGTAAAGGAAAAACTCACCATCAAAAAGATGGAGGTGCAACAATTTGCACTAAATGTAAACAATCCGACTTTTTCAGAGCTTTCTCTCACTTGGGAAAGCTCCATTTTTTTAGGTGTCAAATCTTCTACAGCAGCACACTATCACTACACGATCCAACACTACATTTTGCCTGTGCTTGGTCCATATCGTGTTCAAGCTTTGAATGAAAGCATTCTAGAAAGCAGCCTTCTGGAGATTGTTGCTCCTGCAGACAAAAATCACAAGGTCCTAGGCAATGCGATGAGCAAGGAGTGCTTGACTCTTGTTCGGAGAATTTGCCGCTATGCGGTACATTTACATATTATGCGTCCCATTGAAATTGATCTCAAACTTCCAGCTGTGAATCCATCCAACACTTCGGTTCTAAATAATTTGGAACAAAAATCTGTTTGTGCTTATGTTTGCTCTTCGCCAACACCCAGAAGGCTTGGTATGCTGCTGATGATGCAGATGGGGCTGCGTATCGGAGAAGTGTGCGGGCTGCAATGGGGTGATTTCGACCTGCAAAACGGTGTTCTCTCTGTTCGGCGCACTGTTAAGAGAATTTATATGGCACCCGGAAAAACCACCTTGGTAACGCAATCTCCCAAAACGCAAAGTTCCGAGCGCGACATTCCTATCCCAACAGGTATCCTCAGCCTTCTAGAAGGAGAATATGTCGGACAGAGTAATGAAGTCTGGTTTCTATCAGACTCCAACCTTAGACCAGTTGAACCGCGCTGCTATTACAAGAGCTTGCAGGGATACTTAAAGCAGGCTCAAGTTCCTGTTGTCCGCCCACATGCGCTGCGACATACATTTGCAACAACCTGCCTGCAAGCTGGCTGCAATGTAAAAACGCTGAGTGAGTTGATGGGGCACTCGAATCCTGATATCACGCTAAAACGCTATGCACATTCTTGCTGGGAGTGGAAGCAAAATGAAATGAATCGGATTTACGGGTGAGGGGTCAAAAGAGGAGTCGGTTTTATATAAAGTCACATATTGTCGACATTTAGGATCTACAGCCTTCCATTCTCAAAATGGATGATACTTTTTAGAGGCTTGAATTGTCCTTCAAGTATCTCATTTGTTGAAGTGTCCGAAAGAGGAATTGTGAAGGTTATCAGAGGTGCCTTATATACTATACTGCGCCCTGAAATAACGAATGAAAAATACTTGAAGAACATTCGAGCCCACGGGGTGGTTGCTGTTGAGCAATAAACCGTGGGCTTGTTTTTGTTCACAACGAATAGACAAAACATTTGTGGCAAAGTTTGGATGGGATTGGCAGAACTATACAAATAAAGTCGCATTTATACTCTATGGCGGCTCGCTGATTGTGAGGCAAAATACTAGTGAACAGAATATGTTGAACGGAAGCGAGATTTGGTTTGGCATTGAAAAAAATGAGGGTAATATTATGGATATTAAAAAGGAATACGAACGCTGGCTGGCGAATGCCACCACCGATGCCGATGTGCTGGCGGAACTGAAAACGCTGGACGATGCCAAAATCGAGGACGCGTTTTATCGCGACCTCGCCTTTGGTACGGGCGGTCTGCGCGGCGTGATTGGAGCAGGCACGAACCGCATGAACATCTACACGGTGGCAAAGGCTTCTCAGGGTCTGGCGGACTATTTAAAGAAGAACTTTGAAACGCCGTCTGTGGCTATTGGTTATGACAGCCGCATCAAGAGCGATGTATTTGCAAAAGTCGCCGCAGGTGTGTTTGCCGCCAATGGTGTCAAGGTCAATATTTGGCCGACCCTGATGCCGGTTCCAACCGTGTCCTTTGCGACCCGCTATCTGCACACCTCTGCCGGTGTCATGGTGACAGCTTCCCACAATCCCAGCAAGTACAACGGCTATAAAGTCTACGGTGCAGACGGCTGCCAAATTACCACTGAAGCCGCTGCTGAGATCCTGGACGAGATCGAGAAGCTGGACATCTTCGCAGACGTCAAGACCAGCGATTTTGAAGCAGGTGTGGTAAACGGCAGCATCCGGTACATTCCAGACGATGTATATACCGCCTTTGTGGAACAGGTCAAGAGCCAGTCCGTCCTGTTCGGCGAAGAAGATAATAAAAATGTAGCCATTGTATACAGCCCGCTGAACGGCACCGGGCTGAAGCCGGTGACCCGCACCTTGAAGGAAATGGGCTACACCAACATCACGGTGGTCAAGGAGCAGGAGCAGCCGGACGGCAGCTTCCCAACCTGTCCGTACCCCAACCCGGAAATCAAGGAAGCCATGGCACTGGGCATGGCATATGCCAAAAAGTGCAACGCTGACCTGCTGCTGGCGACCGACCCGGACTGTGACCGTGTGGGCATTGCCGTCAAAAACAAGGCGGGGGAGTACGAACTGCTGACCGGCAACCAGACCGGTATGCTGCTGCTGGATTACATCTGTAGCCAGCGCGTGAAGCATGGTAAGATGCCCACCGACCCTGTCATGGTCAAGACGATTGTCACCATGGACATGGGCGAACAAATCGCTACTCATTATGGACTGCGTACCATCAATGTGCTGACCGGCTTCAAGTTCATCGGTGAGCAGATTGGCAAGCTGGAAAAGCAGGGCAAGTCAGACAGCTATGTGTTCGGCTTTGAGGAAAGCTACGGCTACCTGACCGGCTCCTACGTCCGCGACAAGGACGGCGTGGACGGTGCGTATATGATCTGCGAAATGTTCAGCTACTATGCGACCAAGGGCATCAGCCTGCTGGACAAGCTGGACGAGTTGTACAAGACCTACGGCTACTGCCTGAACACCCTGCACAGCTATGAGTTCGACGGCAGCGCCGGTTTTGCCAAGATGCAGAGTATCATGCAGGCATTCCGGGGCGATATCAAGGAGTTCGGCGGCAAAAAGGTCGTGAAGCTGCTGGACTATGCACCCGGTCTGAATGGTCTGCCTAAGTCCGATGTGCTCAAGTTCTTGCTGGAAGACAACTGCTCTATTGTGGTGCGTCCTTCCGGTACCGAACCGAAACTTAAGACCTATATCTCTGTCAGCGCAGAGAACAAGGAAGCTGCCGAGAAGGTGGAAGCAGAGATCCGCAAGAGTGCTGAAGAATTCTTGAAGTAAAACATAGAGGAGAAATAAAAATGAATATTATTTTACTTTCCGGTGGTTCTGGTAAGCGTCTCTGGCCTCTTTCCAATGATGTGCGTAGCAAGCAGTTTATCAAGCTGTTCAAGAATAATGACAAGTATGAGTCTATGGTGCAGCGTGTCTACCGCCAGATCACCACGGTAGATGCAGATGCAAAAATCACCATTGCGACCAGCAAATCGCAGGCAAGTGCCATCAAGAATCAGCTGGGGGAAAAGGCTTCTATCTGCGTAGAGCCCTGCCGCCGTGATACTTTCCCGGCCATCGCACTGGCCGCAGCCTATCTCCACGATGAGCTGGGCGTGGCCGAAAACGAGGCCGTTGTTGTCTGCCCGGTGGACCCCTATGTGGATAACACTTATTATGAAGCTGTCAAGAAGCTTCAGGAGCTGGCAGAGCAAGGTGGCGCAAATCTGACCCTGATGGGCATTGAGCCGACCTATCCCAGCGAAAAGTATGGTTACATTATCCCTGAAAGTGGCGAAAACGTCAGCAAGGTCAAGGAATTCAAGGAAAAGCCGGATGTGGAAACGGCTAAGAAGTATCTGGCACAGAGCGCATTGTGGAATGCTGGTATCTTTGCGTTCAAGCTGGGCTATCTGCTGGATAAGGCGCACAGTATGACCAAATTTGAAGATTACCGTGACCTGTTCAACATGTACGACGCCCTAACTAAGATTAGCTTTGACTATGCTGTGGTCGAGAAAGAGTCCAGCATTCAGGTTCTGCGTTACAGCGGCGACTGGAAGGATGTCGGCACGTGGAACATGATGGCCGAGGTCATGGCAGATAAGACCAAGGGTAAAGCCATTCTCGACGAAACCTGCGAGAACACCAATGTTGTGAATGAGTTGAATATCCCCATCCTCTGCATGGGCTGCAAGGATATGATCATTGCGGCCAGTGGCGATGGTATCCTGATCGCTGATAAAGAACGTAGTGGTTATATGAAGCCCTATGTGGAAAAAATCGAGACAGAAGCGATGTATGCCGAGAAATCTTGGGGTACTTATACAGTAATCGATGTTCAGCCTGGTTCTATGACAGTCAAGGTTTCCATGAGAGCTGGCGAACACATGACGTATCATATGCACAATTACCGTGAGGAAGTGTGGACTGTCGTTTCCGGTAAGGGTAAGGCAATCGTGGACGGTATGGAGCAGGTGCTCCGCACTGGTGATGTAATTACAATTGCAGCAGGCTGCAAGCACACGGTTGCAGCTATCACTGCATTGGACATGATTGAAGTTCAGCTGGGTGAAGAAATCAGCGTTTCCGATAAGATTAAGTTCCCGATGGCATAAAAATAGTGGGAGATAAAACAATGGAAATCATGAAATTGATTCCAACCGGTAAGGACTATCTGTGGGGTGGTACTCGGCTCCGTGAAGAATACGGTAAGAAAATTGGCCTGACACCGCTGGCGGAAACATGGGAGTGCTCTGTGCACCCGGATGGTCCTAGCTACATTGCAAACGGTTCTTTTAAGGGCCAAACGCTGGCTGAGGTGCTGAAAGCACATCCAGAATACCTTGGAACAAAAGTAGAAAATGGTGAATTGCCTGTGCTGGTAAAATTCATCGATGCCAAGAAAGACTTGTCCGTTCAGGTTCATCCGAATGATGAATATGCAAGAGCACACGAAGGCGACAACGGCAAGACAGAGATGTGGTATGTCATTGATGCTGACGAAGGAGCCAGCTTGATTTATGGTTTCCAGCATGAGGTAACGGAAGAAATCTCCCGAAAAGCGGTCGAGACTGGAACACTGGGCAAGCATCTGCAAAAGGTTCCAGTTCACAAAGGTGATACCTACTTTGTTCCGGCAGGTACTGTGCATGGCATTGGAAAGGGCATTTTGCTGGCTGAAATCCAAGAGAGCTCCAATGTGACCTAGCGGGTTTATGACTATGACCGAGTGGATAAGAACGGTAAAAAGCGTGAACTGCATTTTGATAAAGCTGTGCAGGTCATGAACATGAAGGTTGCACCGGATGTGAGCCAGAAACCGAGAATTGTTAAGTACTACTCTGGCTGCTCCCGTGAGTTGCTCTGCCGTTGTAAATATTTTGAAACAGAACGAATTCGGGTCACAAAAGGCTTTGCTTTTTCCGTGATGGACACTTCGTTTCGGGTATTGATGTGCCTGAATGGTTACGGTGAAGTACAAACAATGGACGCAGAACAGAAGCCGATGCGGTTTAGCAAAGGTGAAACATTGTTTTTGCCGGCAGGACTGGGCAGATGTTTGGTTGTAGGTGATGCAGAACTGATTAAAGTTCGGTGCTAAATCAGTCGGTTGTGAGGGTGAGTAAATGGCAAGAATGAAATTTATGAATACAGAAATTGATAACCTGACAATGCAGGAAACATTGCAGGCAATCGATCAACTGATTCAAGAAAAGAAAAGCGCCTATGTTGTTACTCCTAATGTGGATCACATTGTGCAGCTTGAAACAAATAAGGAACTGCAGTCGGTATACAAAAATGCGTCTTTAATTCTGACAGATGGGAAGCCACTGCTTTGGATTGCCAATTGGTATGGCACACCAATTAAAGAAAAGATCTCTGGCTCGGATCTGTTCCCGCTTCTTTGCAAAATGGCTGCTGAAAAAGGATATAAAATGTTCTTCTTAGGTGCGGCAGAGGGCGTTGCAGCAAAAGCTGCTAAAAATCTAATGAACAGATTTAAGGGATTACAGGTTGTTGGTACATACTCTCCTCCGTTCGGCTTCGAAAAAGATCCTGTGGAAATGGATAAGATCAAATCGATGATCAAGGCATCTGGAGCGGACATTTTGATTGTCGGTTTGGGCTGTCCGAAACAAGAGAAATTTATGTATCATCATTGTGCAGAACTTGGTGTTCCTATTTCTTTTGGTTTGGGGGCTAGTTTTGATTTTGAAGCAGGAAACATTAAGCGAGCTCCACGCTGGATGGCAAATCATGGTTTGGAATGGCTATTTAGAATTACTCAAGACCCCAAGCGTATGGCAAAGCGTTACTTAGTGGATGATCGAAAGATTATTGGTTTAGCGATTAAATATAAAAGGTAAGAGACAACAGAATGAAATCATTATGTGAACAGAATATTTTGATGATAGCAAGGACGATGGACCTTGGCGGTACGGAAAATGTTGTTCTACAACTGTGCGAAATATTAACAGGCAAGGTAAATAAAATCATTGTATGCTCGTCTGGCGGTGTCCACGAAAAAAAACTGCAAGAAATGGGAATCAAGCATTATCTGATCCCAGACATTGCAAGCAAAAATCCGATGGATATGCTGAAAAGCTGTCGTTCAATAAAAAGCATTATAGATAAGGAACAGATTACCATTGTCCATTCTCATCATCGGATGGCGGCTTTCTATGCAGAACTTGCTGCGCCGAAAAAAGTTGTGAAAGTAGCAAATGCACACAATACATTTACCGATAAGAAGAGGCTGACGCAACTAGCATATCGAAACACAAAAGTCATTGCCGTAGGAAAAGTGGTCAAGAATAACTTAACAGAATATTTCGAACTTCCGAAAGAGCAGGTTTGTGTTATTCATAATGCAGTTAAGCCGTTTGATGGCAACATTGTACCAATTGAAGCATTATATCAGGAATGCGCAAAAGGAAATGTGCTGATCGGAAATATAGGTAGATTGTCTGAACAAAAGGGTATAACCTATTTTATTGAAGCTGCGAAAATTACAGCAAAAGCACACCCGGAAGCACGGTTTATTATCGTGGGTGATGGTGAAGAAAAAGAGCAGCTTCAAGCGCAGGTAAAGGTTAAAGGATTACAGGATAAGGTTCTGTTTCTTGGATATCGAAATGATATCCAAAATGTGATGAGTCAGTTGGGCTTTATTGTTCTTAGTTCACTTTGGGAGGGACTCCCGCTTACACCGATTGAAGCCTATTCCGTTGGAAAAGCAGTCATTGGAACAGCGGTGGATGGAACACCAGAAATTATTCGTGATGGCGTAGACGGCTATCTGGTGGAACCGCGTAATCCAGTGCAATTGGCAGAGAAAATGAATAAGCTAATAGAAAATCCTAGAATACGAAGTGAAATGGAAACACAAGCGATGAAACGATATCAGGATGAATTCTCTTTTGAGAAATTATCCAAACGATATATTGATTTTTATGAGGGATTATAAGATGAACGATGGACAGTTTTATGCAGAAAATATTAAATCTGAAGAAGTAAATGTCCTTTTCTTTCATAATACACTTCCAGAGTATAGAATAGGATGGTTTGAAGCTTTATCCGAAAGAGTAAATGTTGAATTCGTCTTCACGAATGAAAAGCAGAATGAAAAAGATTATGGGTTTGAGATCGAGTATGAAAGGGCAAAAAAGCTGAAATGTACGTTTCTCCCAGGTGGAAAACAGGGAATTCGAGAATTAAAACAAATTATTGAAAATGTGGAAAAGTATGATTTCGTAGAATTGCCGCCGATTGATTCTATTCGAGAAGTAATTTATAGTGCCTATATCATATATAAATGTCGCAAGAAAAATGTAAACACAGGATATTTTTGGGAAAAATGGGATGCCCCGATTGAAAAGCAACCGGTAATGCGTCGAATTAAGAATTTGGTATTACGTATTATTCCAGGAGTGATCTATAAACAGGTGAATGTAATATTCTCAACTGGAAAAAAGAACAGGGAATATTTTATTTCAAACGGCGTGAACAAAAATAAAATCGTATGGATTCCGGATGTGAGCGAGACACCTGAGTGTGAGTATAGTGACCTGCGTAAAAAGTACACGATACCATCTGAGAGTAAGATTATTTTATACTTGGGACGGATATTACAGCAAAAGGGCGTTCAAAATTTAATAGAGGCATACGCTCTTCTTTGCTCAGATGTGAAAGATTCCAGTTACCTGCTGATAGCGGGCGATGGAGAAAATTTAGAAAACTGCAAAAAGTTGGCAGAAAAATTAAAAATTAAAAACATTAAATTTGTAGGGAGTGTAAGACCTTCCATAAGGGGAAATTATTTTTCTCAATGTGACATTTTTGTCTATCCAGTTACTTACTTTAAAGGATGGGTTGATGTTTGGGGACTAACAATAAATGAAGCGATTCAGCATGGGAAAATAGTGATAGCAACAGAGGCTGTCGGAAGTGCGTATGAGCTTATTGAAAATGGAGTAAATGGTTATCAAATTGAGCCTGATAATATTGAACAATTAAAGGACGCATTGATGATGTCGCTAGATTCGAAGATGATGGAGAAAGCACGGTCAAAAGATAAAGACTTAAGAAAGCAATTTAATTTTGAAATGATGGCAGAACTTTATATCAAAGCAATCATGAATCAAAAAAACTGATTCGAGGTGAATTAAATGATTTCAAGTAGGAAAGATTTAAAAGAATATCTTTTCGCGGATAAAAAACAGCTTGGTATAACTAGAAGATTTCCTCGTCCATTTACAGATGAAATATGGAAATATGAAATCACCCTTAGAAAATATGAGTATTGGATGAATCGGGGGGGGGAAAAAAAAAATAGGAAAATTGATGGAGCAGGTATACAAATTGCTGCATCATAGAAACTCTGTTAAATTAGGCATTGGGATAGGGCCAAATTGCTGTGGAAAAGGTCTGTCAATTGCGCATGCTGGAACAATTCAAATTAATGGTGATGCAAAAATTGGAGATAATCTTAGAATCCAAGAAGGGGTCGCAATCGGTGCGGGAAGTGGAGGTGTCCCAACGATAGGAAACAATGTCTATTTAGGGAGTGGATGTAAGGTTATCGGTAATGTAAAAATAGCAGATGACTGCGCTGTAGGAGCAAATGCTGTTGTAGTAAAAAATGTATTAGAAAAAGGAATTACAGTTGCAGGAGTTCCGGCGAAAAAGGTAAGTAACAACAACTCATATTCGAGTGTGTTTTGGTTTAATGACGGAAAACCCTGCTAAAGTAATTTGGATAAGAGGCATGAGATGATTCCCAAAAAAATTCATTATTGTTGGTTTGGCGGCAATAAAAAAAGCAAGTTGATCTTAGAATGTATCAAATCATGGAAACGACATTTTCCGGATTATGAAATTATAGAGTGGAATGAAGGCAATTTTGATATTCACCAATGTGATTATGTTGAACAGGCGTACAAACAAAAAAAGTGGGCATATGTTTCTGACTATGCACGAATGAAGATTCTAGACCTATATGGTGGAATCTATTTTGATACAGATGTTGAAGTTATAAAAAGATTTCCAGAAGAATTAAGGGAACATTCATTTTCGGGAATTGAAGAATTCTCGAAACTTGTAGCACCAGGGTTGGTGTATGGATGTGAGTCGGGAGATATTATTGTACACGAAATGGTCAATGAATATGAACACACAAAATTTGATAATTTAAGAATTGAAGATATCATTACAATTAATAAGAGAATCACGAGAATCTTAGATAGATATGGATATGTGCATGAGGATATATACCAAGATTTAGGAGTGTTAAGAGTTTATCCGAGCGAATTCTTTTGCGCGTATGATGGAAAGAAAAGAATGACAAATATTACAGAAAAAACGTTGGCAACGCATCACTATACAGCGAGCTGGCTTCCTTGGTATCGGAAAATCAGGCTTATTATAGGAACAAAATTAAGACATGTTGGAGTAATATAATGACAATATTTCTTGGATGGCTATTTCTACTTTTTGTTTTTAATGGTGCTATTTTCAACATTGTTCCCTTGCCATCTTTTTGTGGACTATGGGATGAAGGTGCTACAATTCTTTTGGCCTTGATGTGTGTTTTTAAAGGAGTAAAAAAGAATAGAGGTCGTTTCTTTATAAACTGCGATTTTAGATTTATTGTGCCATGGTTTATTATTGTTATAACGGGTCTAATTGCAAACCTGATATGGAATTATGCGGGAGCATGGCAAGCTATTATTAGAGATATAATTGGTTTCATTAAATTTCCACTCTGCTTTACGGCAATCAGATTTTTAGGTTTTGATAAAAAAATTAGACGTTTTTTAGATAGGTATGGATTTAAAGTTTTAAAAGCTGCAATAACGGTTATTTTTGTGCTGGGTGTGGTTTCTGTTTTTAAGGATATAGGATTATCTCAAAGCGATGAAGTCAGGCATGGAATATATTCATATCAGTTTTTGTTTAATCACCCGAATTCATTAGGTCTTGTAGAGGTACTTCTTCTTTGCCTTATTGATTCAGAGGACAATCAACGTAATAGTATATATGTCATTATGTGTTTGGGAACACTAATATTAACAATGCGTACTAAGATATTAGCGTTTGTGGCTATTTTCATTTATGCGAAATGCGGAGCAAGATGGTCAAAAAAGCATAACGCCCTTTTTTGGATAACAGCGATTAGTTTGGTAATGGGTGTTTCTTATGGAAAGCTTTCAGTCGTTACGAAATGGACTGAATCCGGTAGAATGAGTTTTTGGGCGGGTTCTGTTAAATTGGCTGCAAAATGTTTTCCAATAGGCTCTGGATTTGGAACGTTTGCATCACATATTTCGGGAAAATATGTTTCGAAGATTTATTCTTTTATGCATATAAAAGAAATATTTGATGCACAGGGGAATCCTACTGCGGTTTTGGGAGATACAGGATATCCATACTACATCGCTCAGTTTGGTGTGGTTGGAATTATTTTGCTAACTATATCAATAAAAAATCTCTTAAAAATGGTTCGCCCTCAAAAACAGATAAACTGGTCGGCGATTCTACTGTTAATATATCTGTGTATCGCATTGACGGGGGAATCGACCCTGTTAAATGCGGGTGTTGAGTTTGCAGTGACTTTAGCAGTTATTCTTGCGAAGAACGAGAAAAGGATATTAGGTGAACGAATTAATAAAATATAAGTGTGTTCACCATTGGAAAGGAATATAGAATGAGACTTTTAGTTGATTTAAGCACCTTTACAAGTGACCATAATGGTGGAAAAGATGAAGTAGCATATAATTTGCTCAAAGGTTTTTCTCAATTGCAGTTGACGCAAAGTATAGTTTGCGTATCAAGAGATGAACTGGTCGAAAAAGTTAAAGCAATAGATAAAAGTTATTATGTTGTACCTATTAGTAGAATAACATGTAGGACAAGGTTTAGTCCTTTGATTTCTGCAATTCCAGATGTTGTGTATGCAAAGAAGCTAAATAAAGTGATAAAGGACGAACACATCGATGCTGTGTTATATACTAATAAATTTGTTCCCCCAGTCAAACTGAATGTTCCAACAATAGTTATTCCACATGATATACAACCGTTGACAATATACAAATCAGATCGGTCGATATATCCTATGTGCGCGGCTATTATGACTAAAAATACTTTATCGGTGTGTGACCATATAATTGCAATATCTGATTTTGATAAAAACGATATGATCTCAAAAGCTTCAAAGTATATTGCTAAATATCATACGATATATGATCCAATATGCTTTAAAGATTTTTGCTGTAAAGATCAGAGTAAAAAATATATCACATCGATCAACATTCAGTGGCCACATAAGAATATCGATACCATTATTAGGGCCTATGCACAGGTTGCTCGGTATACAGAGTTGAACTTAATGCTTGTTGGAAAACTGCCTAAAAATATAGATAAGTTTGAGGCAATTGTAAAAGAAAATAATTTAGAAGACAGAGTTATCTTTACTGGTTTTGTAACAGATGTGCAGTTATCGTCGATTATACAAAAAACACGTATATATATTAATGCATCACACTTTGAAGGATTCGGAATGACTTCGGTTGAAATGATGGGAAGTGGCATACCCACGATTGTTGCAAATAATACTGCACAAAAAGAAGTGACAATGGGATTGTGCAGATACTATGAACCAACTGATAATGAATCAAAGCTTGCAGAGCAAATTTTAGAAGAACTCAAAAATCCGAAAACAGAACGAGAGTTAATTGAAATTTCTGAAATCGTGAAGAAACAATATTCCTATGAGAATATTGCAAATAAATATTGGAAATTTATAGAAGAATGTATTTAGGATGAATTATGGATCAAAAAACAAAAATAAATTATATATACAGTACAGTCTATCAGATATTATCTATTATACTTCCCTTAGTGACGACTCCATATATTTCTAGAGTTTTAAGCGTGGATAGCATTGGTGTGTATAGCTTTACCGCATCGATAGTATCCTATTTTGTTTTGGTTGCTTCATTCAGTTTTCAGACATATGGGCAAAGAGAGGCAGCATATAAAAAGAATGATAAGGAAAAACTATCAAGTCTATTCTTTGAAATTCAAATAAAAAAGTTGATTTTTACGCTATTGGCGTATGGTTCCTTTGTGCTTTTTTTTATTGAAACAAGTCAATATAAAACGATGTATTTGATTCAATCGATCGCCATTGTTTCTGCTTTTTTTGATATTACATACTTGTTTCAGGGAATGGAGCAGTTTCGGCTTACGGTGGTGCGAAATACTGTTGTTAAGTTAGTGGGATTGCTTTTGACTCTAATTTTTGTAAAAAAACAGACCGATGTGTATTTGTATGCAATAATTCAAACAGTGACTATTTTACTAGGAAATCTATCCTTGTGGTTATATTTGCCTGAGTTTATAAGTTTCAAATACTTTAAATTTAAAAAGGAAAGCATTTCGCATGGATTGGTTGAGCTCTTCCAACTTTTTGTTCCTGTTTTGTCAATTCAACTATACTATACAATAGATAAAACGATGCTGGGTATGACCTCGAACGGTATGGCGGAAAACGGATATTATGAGCAGGCAATTAAAATAATTAGATTATGTCAAAACATGATGGGGGCAATGGGTGCAGTGCTATTGTCATCTATCCCTAGAATGATTGTAACTTCTGGGAAAGAGGCGGTTAAGAGCACTATTAATCATGCGATTAGATTAAATCTATTTATTGCAGCACCTATCACAATGGGATTGATTGGGATAGCGGACGTGATGGTGCCATGGTTTTTGGGTTCCGGCTATGAAAGATCTGCAACATTAATATGTATTTTTGCCCCGATGACTCTTTTGTCAGCTATTAGCATGATAATAGGAAATGGAATACTCCTTCCGTTACGAAGGCAAAACTGTTTGACAATCGCAACGTTGGGAGCAATGATTTTTAATATTGTATTTAATATTATCCTTATTCCGCAACTTGGTGCATGTGGTGCAGCAGTAGCATCTGTAGGCTCCGAAATTGTTACGTTAATAATACAAGGATTTTTTGCAAAAGAATATATTGATTTAAATCTCATAATAAAAAACGCGATAAAATATCTTGGAGTGGCAGCGATAATGTATGCTGTTATATCTTTGATTAAAATCTTGATACAAGGCCAGGTGGGAATGTTTACGCTTACTTTACTACTGATTATAAGTGGAATAGTTGTTTATTTTTCAATTTTATCGTTTACAAAGGATGATATTCTAAGTGACATTAGAAAAAGTTTTAATGGTCGATTTAGGAGGTTATGATGTCTAATTTTACGGAACCATTATACACCACCCACGCGATTGTACGTAATGGGCTCGTCCCGGTATTCTGCGATGTAAACGATAAAGACATACAATTGATGTGACTTAACCCTTGCATTTTCTACTCCATAATGTTATACTCGAAATATAAACTTGAATGGAGAGGTAGTACTTATGCCCAGAACTAAAGGTAGCAAAAACAAGAAGTCTTTGACGGTTGATTATGCAGCGCTTATTGCGGAAAAGCAGGCTGAAAAGGATGCTGCGGCTAATGAAATTGCAGCTGTTGCTGCAAATATCGAAGAGCTGAAAGCAGAACTAAAAAGCAAGAAGACTGCCGCAAAGAAGCTCGACAAGGAGTTGGCTAAATTGGTGGCCAAGAAGGCCGCTGTTGAGGCTGCGGCTGCTGAGGCTGCAAAGCGCGGTGAGGCAGAGGCCATGCTGAAGAAGCTTCTGGCCGAGGGCATGAGTGCCGATGAAATCATAGATAAGCTGAAATAACCCGTAACAGCCGTGCATGAGTTGCACGGCTGTTTTAAGAAGCGCCTGTATAGATTGTGATGCGGTAATATGACACGCCTTCTATATGAACTAAACTCAATTTCACCTTTCAATTGTAGCCCCCTCTCCCCTACCCCATGTCAGCAAGGAGCTAGATTCCGTGAAAACAGCTTGCAACACTGATAAAGCCATGTCATCAAATCAACCTCATTCAGATGACGCCCCAAATCCAAGAAAATCGAATCACGGTACGCAAGAACTTCTCCGCCGCCAGATGCAGCAGGCTGTGCTGCTATATGGTTCTGGGGAGAGCCACCCTTCCCTGCAGAAGATTGCAGACGAACTGGCTTTGAACCCTATCAAGGTGCGCAAGTTATTAATCACCGCCGGCGTATATAGGTCCGACACAGCCGCTCGGGTCAATGAGCGATTTTCTGCGTATCAACAGGAAGGCATCCCTCATAAGGACGCTATCGCCTTCACTGCACGGGATATGCAGCTTTCCACATCCTCGGTGGCTTCGTACCTACCCTACAGCAAATGCCTGTACTTCCCTGCCGAAACCGCTGCAGACAACCTAAGCACCGGTGCCGAACGCCAACGCCGTTATATTGCTGTGCAGCGCTTGCGGGAAAATCCCACGGAGAAAGCCCTTTGGAACTGCGTCGTTGCTTTTCGCAATTACCCATTTACAACGCTTTCCGGCTTGCCATTCACCTACGACCTGAAAATGGGACGCCACGGCAAATTTACTAAGGAGCTGTGGATTACCCGGCGCGAGAACAGCAAAAGTCTTACCTGGAGTTCCGCAGTGCTGGCTTTTCGAAATATTAAAGAAATCGGTGCTGAAGTCGAACGCCCCAAGGCACTGGGCGATATACGGGGTGTTTCGTACATTTACGCACTGTTCTGCCGATTTGGACTAATAAGGACCCCCCACGGTACGGCATAGCCAGCAAGGGACTGCCCTTACGCGGAAATTGATTGACTACATGGAAACGCACGATGGCTGTGCTGAGTGCTATCCCTATGATATCACTGAGGAGCTAAAGAGCACATTCTGGTTGGAGTAATCCTATCATAGTTTTCCGTACAAAAAAGCTCTGCCAGCGAACTGGCAGAGCAGGGATCCTGTGAATTACTGGTTGAAATACACTCGCCCTAGAATGGCATTAAAGTACTATCCCTATTAGCCTGATTTCAAGCCCCATTATGTACTCAAGGCAAGTATTTCACTTACTATTTTCTTTGTTTTCAGACCTCTTCTTTTCTTTGCCCACGAATTCCCGCAGATCTTCCCAAAAGCAAGACATCAAATGATCCATCATATTCATGCACTCGCTTTCATTGTCCCAGTAATAAATCATACAAATAGCGTGCATTAAATTGTAGTAGACAGCCATGATCCACACCAAGTCATCTTCATACTCCATTGCCCTGTGAAAATGATAATCAAAAGAACACATAGTTTTTCTCCTCCACTTTAGCGGCGTGCCTTCTTGTTAATTCTTTTAATGGCATTATTGATATTAGATTCCGAACAATGCAATTCCTTTGCGGCCATGTTGCGGGACATCTTCAAGCACAACGCCAAGATTTCATTTTCCTTTTCTGTAAGTTGTGCGCGTAACCGCTCTGCGTCCGCAACGAGCTCCGCATAACGAAACCAACGATCCACCTCTGGGTCATACAATTGATCTTCCACATCGTCCAATGGGCTTACATTTTCCCGTGGTTTATGCTTCCTGTAATATTCGGAGGCATGCCATTTCATTCTATGCCTGATAAAACGGGTGAATCTGCCCTTTAATGGACTGCGCTGGTTATCGCCTTCTCACATTTGCATAGCTTGTTCTTTTACCTTATCACGTAATCTCATAATTACCTCCACTTTTGTTTTCGCTTTCGAACACAAAAGTTGGGAGGTGCGCGTGCGGCATATGCTATGAATGATGCCGCTTTCCTTGATGCTGTCCATAAGCTCCTTCATTTCCAAGTCGTGCCTGACATGGAATGGGTGG
>OBLO01000681.1_pt1 | contig 32787 bp, 29 predicted proteins | sample 1519401 | NCBI WGS metagenome assembly OBLO01 (sample SAMEA2602897, study PRJEB22501) | metagenome | reverse complement strand
ATATGTGAATTGTCAAGGTGCTCCGGCTACTGAAAAGTAGTCGGGGATTTTTCTATCATACCTAAAAATTAAGCGCTTACGTAATAACAGATGAAACATGTATTCCAATAGGGTTACTGTATTATAGTCTATACAATGAGAAAATTCATATTATGGGATTTGAAGTAATAAAATCAATGCGTGGATTGGGATTAGGAACGTCTATAATTAAGCAATTTCTTGATGAACATAAGATATGTTCGAAAGATAGTTGGTTGGAACCTTTGAGTGAAGAGGCTGAGAAATTTTGGAAGAAATTAGGGGTTCAATGTTCTTTATAATTAAAAATAAAAAGAGAATCAATTCTGCAGAAATTTATTATGATGCTATGGCGTTGAATGAGCAGAAATTGAAGTGAAAATATAGAAAAGATAATAGGTTTATATGGAAAGGGGACATATGGGTAAGAATTTATTACAAGAAGTAGGAAAAGAGTTAATGGGGAAATGTGAAAGAACACTTTTAGAAGGTTTGATTAATTGTTTTATAGATAACCCAATAGATTTTACTAAGAATCTAATTGAATTAATACACCAAACAAAAAGTATCCCTGATATGATATTATGGAACAATTTTTATTTGTTTTTACAAGAAGGGAATTTTAATTATGATATATTGAGAAGGTTAGCAGAAAGACTAGAAGAAAGTGGCAATAAGCAAGAGAATGCTACAAATATAGTGTATGCAATTAATAGGATTGATGATCAAAGAAAAGCAAAATATCTTTCGTGGTTAACATTGTCATTGATAAATAATGATATTGACTTTGACGATTATTTCCGATTAATAAAAGCAGTAGAAAATTTAGTATATGCAGATTTAATATATCTTTCAAATAATGTGGAGAAAATAAGGCTTGACTTGAAAGATGCGCATATAGATGATTTTTTATCAAATGGTTTAATTTATAGCATAGATGGTGGCTATGCATATTCTGATAAAGCGTATAATCTTGTCGAATACGGGATCAGAAGGGGAGACAAGATTCGAAGACCAGAAGTGGCGCCGGGACGACAGATTTTCTCGGTGATGCAGGATGATGAGATGGATAAAATGTTTGAAAAATAACAAATATTTTTATGCGATAACGCTTGCAAAGTCTAAAAAGAACTTGTCAATGGATTTAATGAAAGTAGTAATTATGGTACCCCAAAATGAAATTTTAAGAAATAGTACTATTGACTTTCTGCGTTGCGCTTGTTAGCATATTAGTATAAAGTAAGTTTACCACTGACCGATATGTGGTATATAAATGGTCGGGTTGTAAGTTTAGTCCTTCGCCGAAAGGTGAGGGACTTTTTTCCATATGTTTTAGGTAAAACAGGGAGGGCTGGAGATCATAAAGATTTATTTTATATATTACTGTGCAGAATATGTTGGGGAGAAATTAGGGATATGATTTATTTTATATAAAAATGTTATATTGTAGGAGGGTGTTATGATAACAAATTCTGACGTTGTAGAATTATTACAATATGGTGAAAGAATTACTTTAGAATGCAAAGATTCTCGAAATGAAATTTCAAAGTCTGTTTGGGAAACATATTCGGCTTTTGCTAACACATGTGGTGGTGTAATATTACTAGGTATAGAAGAACATATGTCAGAAACAGATATTAAAAAGAGATTTACTTTTACAGATGTAAAAAATCCAGAGGTTAGATTAAAAGAATTTTGGAATACTATAAATAGTAATAAAGTAAGCGCAAATATTTTACTGAATGATAATGTTGGTTATTGTGACATCGATGGGCATACGGTAATATGGATTGAAGTGCCACAAGCAGATTATAAGCATAAACCAGTATATATAAATGAAAATCCTATGAAAGGGAGTTTTAAACGCAATCATGAAGGGGATTATCATTGTACGGAAGAAGAAGTAAAAGCTATGTTAAGAGATTCCTCGGACTCTGGGATAGATGGTGGTATTTTGGATGGTTTTACAATGGAAGATATAGACTTGAATACACTTAAAGCATATAGAATAGAGTATGAGAGACAGAATCCCGACCATGTATGGAATAATGCAGAAGATAAAGAGTTTTTAAGAAATTTAGGGGCGTATACAGTTGAAAGAGCAACCAAGAGAGAAGGTGTAACAACAGCTGGATTACTTATGTTTGGAAAAGGCTTGGCTATAAGAGAACGTTTTGATAATATTCGAATGGATTATTTGGATCAAACGAATCTTTCAGAAGGGGTAAGATGGAATGACAGATTGACCTATGATGGAACCTGGGAAAATAATTTGTACAATTTTATCAAAAGGATTTTGCCAAAACTAGTGAGTGATTTGAAAAGACCATTCAGATTAGAAGGAATGGTGAGAATTGATGATACAGCTGTCCATAAAGCGATTCGTGAAGCAGCTGTAAATATGATTATTCATGCAGACTATCACAGCACAGGAGTGTTAAAGGTTATTAAATATGATGATGGTTTTTTGTTTTCAAATCCTGGGAATTTAAAATTACCAGTTCAAACTATATACGAGGGCGGGCATTCAGTAGCCAGAAATCCGAAAATTCAAAATATGTTTAGAATGATAGGGCTTGGTGACAATATTGGATCGGGATTCCCAACTATTTTAAATGCATGGGGAGAAGAAAACTGGAGAAAACCAGATTTATATGATGATCAAGAATTACATCAGGTAGAGTTGAGATTATGGATGGTTTCGTTAATGCCAATAGAATGTACTAAATATTTATATGATGTTTTTGGGCAAGAATATCAAGCGTTACCGGCGGAAGAACAAATTATTTTATCAACAGCTTATCTGGAAGAAAAAGTATCTAATACCAGAATGCAATCGGTTTTAGGGTTACCTTCAATAGAGGTTGGAAGAATGTTAGCTGATTTAGTGGAAAGAGAGATGCTGATAGCAGAAAATCGCGGACGTTGGACAACGTATTATATTAATGATTCATATGAAGGACATCCAAGACAGTTGGAATTAGATGACATACCAATTACAACTGTCGAATTGAATCAGACAGATCAAATGATCTATCAATTTGTTAAAGCAAATAATATAATAACAACGCAGCAGGTAGTAGATATAAGCGATTCGATTTCTACAATACAAGGTGCAGTAGTTGCGATAAACAGACTTATAAAAAAGGGCTTGTTAAAAAAGAATAGACAAGGGAGACACGTGTTTTATACACTTGAATGATGCTGAGTATTTGAAGCATTGTTTAAACTGTCCCCCTTGTCAAGGACATTTTGAATTAGTGTAGTGCCTATTTTTTAGATACCTACACAAAGATAATATACCTGATTTGGGACATTACATTGTTGGGGTATCCGTAGAAGTGGACGCATGACAGTTGAATAGTTGATATATTTAGTTGAAGTATTAATTGAATAGTTGAAGTATTAATTGAATAGTTGAAGTATTAATTGAATAATTGAAGTGTTTTATCGAAAATAAATAGAGTAGAAGAGAAAAGCGCAGAGATTAATTCTGGCCCACCTGAATTCAGAAATCACCTGATTTTCAAGTGGGTCATTTCTGTATGCAAATTTGATTTTTACACTGTGAATTGACCCGCCCAGTGTATCAATTGAATGAAAGTTAAGATTATCGTCATTGACATTTCAATAGTTTTACCCTATAATCGTTCTAAAAAGAACAATAAAGGAGGGAACCAATGTATTTCTGGGACAAGCATAAAACAATTACTACCTATTATGAATTGCTTTCCGGCGAGGTATGTGACCGTTATGGATTGACACAGATGGAATATGACATCCTCATGTTCCTGCATAATAATCCGCAGTACAATACCGCGGCAGAAATCGTAAAGATCCGCAAATCAACCAAATCCCACGTTTCCACTTCGCTGAAAAACCTGGAAAGTAAAGGGCTGGTGGAACGTATCCAAAGCAAAGACAATAAAAAACATATTGAAATCGCGCTGTTGGATCAGGCTGAGATAATTATAGAAGCAGGCCTGAACGCACAAAAACAGTTTGCACAAAATGTGTTAAGAGGTCTGACCGAAGAAGAAACCCGTCTGTGCATCCGGGTATTTGACAAAATCTGTAATAACGCAGAAGAACAGTTAAAAAATGATAAGGAGAATGAATCATGAAACAGAACAACTACAAACCACAGATTCCGGATGTGATGGAAGCAATTTTTGACGTAGCATATCTGATTTTTGATCTGATTGCAGCCCTCTTGTTTTTCTTCTTCTCACAGGGGAATCCCTTATTTATCCTTTACGGAATCCTGACTCTGACTCTTTGCGGAGGCGATGCGTTTCATCTGGTGCCGCGAATCCTGAGAGCTGTACGCGGAAGCAATGACAAAATAAAAAGACAGCTGGGAATCGGACTGCAGGTCTCGTCTATTACCATGACTGTCTTTTATATTATCTTAATGTACATCTGGAAACTTACCTTCCCGGAACTTGCCGTCCCGGGAAGCATTGAAGCTGTCGTTTGGATATCCGCCATTGTCCGGATCGTGATCTGCCTGTTCCCTCGGAACAACTGGTGTTCCGAGGAGGGGAATCTGAAGTTATCTGTCATCCGAAACGCTGTCTTTGCAGTGACCGGTATCGGGATCATCATCCTGTATGCTATGTCCGGAAACACCTATGGCTACCATATGACAAGAATGGTTGCAGCCATCATCATTTCCTTCGGCTGCTATCTTCCGGTAACTTTATTCAGTAAAACAAAACCAAAGGTAGGATTACTGATGATTCCGAAAACGTGTGCATACATGTGGATAATCGCCATGGGGCTTCAGCTTTTATTTTAGTCTCTGAAAGGCGCAGTATCTGCTGTGGGAGGATCCTGTATTATTTTGCGCTGTCAGCATCAATCACAGACTGGATCTGCTTCATCAGTGTATCGTAGTTGTCCTGATTGTCGATTCCGCCGAGCATCGGTTCTCCCACAATATTCCCATTTCGATCAACCAAGATTGTGGTAGGGAATGCCATGATATCGGAGGCATATTTTCCTGCTGCGGAATCGGAGTCGATGGACAGATTGCGGTACTTCGCACCCTGACTTTCGAGAATCGATGCCGCTTCTTTTATCGCATCTTTATTTGCATCAAAGGTTTCTGTGTTGATGCCTACAACCTCGCCTCCCATGGATTTGATTGCATCGTTTAATTCGTTCAGCTTAGACAGCTCTGCGACACAGGGTTTGCAGCCGGTAAACCAGAAGTTAACGACGGTCACTGCATTGTTGGAAAACAGACTTTCGTCAACTGTGTTGCCGTCATAATCCTGACCGGAGAAATCCCGGAATGGAGATGCGTCTTCGGAGTTATTTTCGGCATCGGTATCCTCAGATGTTGTTGTGTCGTTTTCCAGCTCTGCGATCTGTTCCTCGATTTTTCGTATCGTTTCAATATCATCTGTCAGTGTTTTCAGCTCATCCTCTGAAAAAGAGTCTTTGTTGGAGTCAACGGTGTCTGCCAGATAATCTGCATAATTTCCACTTGGATCAGCCGTGCTTTTATTCATCATGCCAAATACTTTGTTCCATACCTCCTCATGGTCTGCAAAAATCTGGTTTTCCTGCTGATATAAATCATCCAGCTTCGTGCCGGAAGTTCCTGTAGTTTCTGTACCGGATTTTGTACCGGATTCTGTACCGGCTTCTGTTCCGGCTTCCGTCTGTGTTGTCTGTGTTTTTGTTGTGTCTGCAGCTTCTTTTCCGCTGCATGCGGTAAGTAATAATGCTGCGCTGAGTGTAAAAACAGGAATAAATATTTTTTTGGTTTTCATAAATCATGTCTCCTTAATAAATAGTATAAAGGTAATTATTCAGTAGTCACTGTACCGCGAGGTGTTTTGGCATGAATATACCAAAATCCCGAGACATACAAGCCAAAATGCCATCACCGAAGGTGATTTTAAATGTATTTTGGCTCGTAACTGTGAAGGTACTGAACAGTTACGTATAAAATTGCTAATCACTGGTTGCTGATATCCTTTTTCTGACATGGTTTTCCCATGAACCGGTAGTGGATCGCATCTTTCGGGCAGGCTCTGATACAGGCTCCGCACCGGATACATTCCGGATGATTCGGTGTCCGGCACACATCAATATCCATTTTACATGCCCGGGTACACTGGTTACATCCGACACATTTGCTGTCTTCGATCTTTATATTCAAAAGACTGACTCTGTTAAATAAGGAATAGATCGCGCCAAGAGGACAGATCCATTTGCAGAAGGGCCTGTAAAACATAATGCTGAGTACGATGACCGTAATCAGAATACAGAATTTGAATGAAAACAGTTTTCCCAGTGCAGACCGTATTGCGGCATTTCCGATGGAAAGTGGTATCGCCCCCTCAAGAACACCCTGCGGACAAATATACTTGCAGAAGAAGGGGTCTCCCATTCCGATCGAGTTCGTTGCAAGCATCGGCAGAAGGATCACGAAAACTACAAGGATGATGTATTTCAGATACCGCAGCGGCTTCAGCCTGGCTGTGGAAAATTTCTTTCCGGGAATTTTGTGAAGCAGATCCTGAAACCATCCAAAGGGACACAAAAAGCCACAGATAAATCTTCCCAGTGTCACTCCGAGTAGAATCAGAAACCCGGTTATGTAGTAGGAAAACTTGAATCTGGATGATCCGACAACTGCCTGAAAGGCTCCGATGGGACACGCTCCCGTGGCAGCAGGACAGGAATAACAGTTTAACCCGGGGACGCATACCGTTTTCGCCTTGCCCTGATATATTTTGCCCTGAAAGAAATTGGGAATATGAATATTGGTAAGCAGTGTGGCCGCTGCCTGTATCCATCCACGTATTCCGGCTATTTTCTTTGATCGTAAGTTCTTTTTCTTATCCAATTCCGACACACTCCAGACATAATTTAATTGCTTTTCCAAGCACTGCAGCCGCTTCCCCTCTGACCGCACCGTAGCTCATCATCGCTATGCCTGTGATGACCAGAACAATTTGAGATATTTGTTTGCACTTCAAAATATGGTTGCTCCTTTTATTTGTTGTATTGATTGACCAGCTGACTTCGATATTATACAATAGCTGTTGTAAAATAATTGTTAAGAAATGGGCGGGTGAAGAAATTTTGAGATTATTAATCGTTGAAGATGAGAAACAAATGTGTGACACGGTTGCCAGAAGTCTGTACGCTGCCGGGTATGAGGTGGATACCTGTTACGATGGGGCGGAGGCTCTGGAATGCATCCTGGCAGAGAATTATGATCTGATCGTTCTGGATCTCAATCTGCCCGGCATGGATGGGATGGATCTTCTGAAAGAACTCCGGAAGGAAAATGAGGAGACGAAGGTTCTGATCCTGTCTGCAAGAGGGCAGATCGCAGATAAAGTGGAAGGACTCGATGCCGGGGCAAATGATTATATGGAAAAGCCGTTCCATCTGCAGGAGCTGGAAGCGCGGATCCGCAGTCTGACAAGAAGAAAATTTGTGCAGAAGGATGTCTGCCTGGAAAGCGGCGGGATAAGATTCGATACCATCAAACGAGAGGCCTATGCAAAAGGAACCCTGGTTTCCCTCACAAGAAAAGAGAACGGAATCTTGGAATATCTGCTTCTTCACCTTGGAAGACCGGTAAGTCAGGAAGAGTTGATCGAGCATGTCTGGGATGCATCTGTGGACAGCTTCAGCGGATCCATCCGCGTACATATGTCTTCGCTCAGACGTAAGCTCAGGGCTGTACTTGGATATGATCCGATTCTGAACAAAGTGGGTGAAGGCTATCAAATAAGAGAGGAGTCCGATCGATGAAAAAAATATCGCTGCAGTGGAGACTTACCTGTATCATTACCCTGTATATTGCGTTGGTCTGTGGTTGTCTGACGCTGCTTGTCTATAAAAACGGGATTTATTATATCGATTCCCTGCAGGAGACTGTGGATGCCCGGGGAGATGATGTCGGAGAGCGTGTCGGGGATGGCGACACAGATGATTCGGATCAGATATATATCAGCATTCCGGAGGATAAGTGGGATGAGTTTGCAAAGGATTTCTCTGTTCAGGTGTACAACAATAAAGCTGACTACAAAAAAAACAGTTTGATCCTTTCGGCTTTACTGGCGCTTCTTGGCGGTGTAGCTACTTATTTTATCAGTGGTCATGCACTCAGACCCATTCGTGAATTTTCTGAAAAAATCGAGGAAGTACAGGCACAAAATCTGGCAGATTCGCGAATTGAAGAAAATAAAGTGAAAGAACTGAACCAGCTTCGTATTTCGTATAACAAGATGCTGGAACGTCTTGCGGGTGCTTTTGAGATACAGAGACAATTTACGGCAAATGCAGCACATGAGCTTCGAACGCCTTTATCTGTTATGCAGGTACAGCTCGATGTATATAATTCCACTCCACATCCAGGCAGCGATGGTGACACCTTACAGACGATAAAGATGGTTACGGAACAAAACGGCCGGCTCAGCAAAATGGTCAAGACACTGCTCGATATGAGTGAACTTCAAACGGTAGGACGGGATGAAACCATTACTGTTGCTGATCTTGTCGATGAGGTATTGGTGGATCTGGAACCGCTCGCCCAGGAAAAGGAAATAAAACTGGTTGGAAACTGTAAAGATATCACTATGATCGGAAGTGATATTTTGATTTATCGGATGGTATACAATCTTGTTGAGAATGCGATCAAATACAATCGTTTCGGTGGGCAGGTTACTGTAACCGCATATCAGAAGGGGAAAAATATCTGTCTGTCCGTAGAAGATACCGGAAGCGGAATTCCGGATGAACTGAAGGAACGGGTGTTTGAACCATTCTTTCGTGTAGACAAATCCAGAAGCCGGGAGCTTGGAGGGGTAGGTCTGGGACTGGCTCTGGTTCGTGAGATCGTGCGTGTACATGACGGCAGTATCACCGTTCAGTCCGGCTCGTCCGGCGGAACGGTCTTTGATGTGGTTTTCACGCAGTAATTAACGCCCCCACCTGTACAGGTGGGGGCGTTGGCTATACAGGAGTTGTTTACTGCAGATCCAGCGCTTTCATACTCATCTCTTCCAACAGCTGGGATTTTACTTTATACAGCTTGTCGGACAGATCCACATATACTTTCTGTGGATTTACAAGACGGCGTGTCTCCGGCCACAGGGTTTCCTGCTCTTTTTTGCAGATTGCCTGCATCTCCATAACAGAAGGAGAAGTGTAGACACACAGACCTTTCTGGAATACCGGAACGAGAAGTTCACGCAGGGTGTAAGTGCCGCCTTTGATCTTGGTTTTTTTCCAGGTTTCAATCGGATCAAAGATGATCATATCTTTACTTTCATCAAAGGTTTCGTTAACCATACAGATCAGATCGGCACGGATCTTGCCGGTTGCTTTGTCATAGATACGGTAAATGGTTTTATTTCCCGGGTTTGTGATTTTTTCTGTGTTTTCAGAAAGTTTGATCTTCGGTACGAAATCTTCATCGTCCTTATCTTTGATGGCTGCCAGTTTGTAGACACCGCCGAATGCCGGACAGTCTTTGGAGGTGATCAGGTTCGTGCCGACACCCCAGGAATTGATTGTGGCGCCCTGGGCTTTCAGGCTGTCGATCAGATATTCATCCAGGTCACTGGAAGCGGAGATGATCGCATCGCCGAATCCTGCAGCTTCCAGCATCTCGTAAGCTTTCTTTGACAGATAAGCCAGGTCACCGCTGTCGATACGGATACCGTATCCATGGAAGTTAGGGTCTTTTTCTTTCATTTCTTTGAAGACACGGATGGCGTTTGGCACACCGGAGTCCAGAACGTCATAGGTATCTACCAGAAGCAGGCAGGCATTCGGATACAGATTTGCATAGGTTTTGAACGCGGTATATTCATCCGGAAAACTCATGATCCAGCTGTGTGCGTGTGTACCTTTGACCGGGACATCGAACATCTTTCCGGTCAGCACATTGGAAGTTCCCACGCAGCCGCCGATCACAGCAGCTCTTGCACCGTAGATACCGGCATCCGGTCCCTGGGCACGGCGAAGACCGAATTCCATGATACCGTCGCCCTTTGCAGCGTAAACCACGCGAGAGGCTTTGGTGGCGATCAGACTCTGATGGTTGATGATATTTAAGATTGCAGTTTCCACCAGCTGTGCCTCCATGACAGGAGCAACTACTTTTAAGAGCGGTTCTCTCGGGAATACAACGGTTCCTTCCGGGATGGCATAAATATCACCGGTAAAGTGAAATCCTCTCAGATATTCCAGAAAATCATCATCGAACAGATTCAGCCCCCGCAGATATTCCACATCGTCCGGAGAAAAGTGCAGGTCACGGACATATTCGATGACCTGTTCCAGGCCGGCTGCGATGGCATAACCGCCGTCACACGGGTTCTGTCTGTAGAAAGCATCAAATACAACAACCTGATCGGTAGGGTTTTTAAAGTATCCCTGCATCATGGTTAATTCATATAAATCAGTTAATAAGGTTAAATCCAGCGCTCTCATGGCGTACCTCCATATCGTTATTGTTGTCCGATCAGACTCGGCAACTTCTGTAACTGTTCGGTGTCAGTATATACATCCGGTGTACGGGGCAGATGTTACAGGCGCTCTTTGTACTTATAATAGAAGATACAGAACAGTTATTAATTTTGTATAGTATACCATTTTGAAAAAATAAAGTAAACCTGTGGGAGGGAAATGGAATGGGAATACGTTTGAAAAATGTGGAGATGAAAATACGAAAAAAACGCCCTGAAAACAGGTTGAAAAAATTTTTAAAAAAAATTTGAAAAAAACACTTGCATTTTTCTGAGAGGTGCTATATAATACATCTTGTCGCTGAGCGATACAGATAAAAAGCAAAGCATAAAAGACAATGGGCTATCGCCAAATGGTAAGGCAACGGACTCTGACTCCGTCATTTCAAGGTTCGAATCCTTGTAGCCCAGCTCTAAGCCTTGGATAGTGATCCAAGGCTTTTTTCTTGCTTTACAGAAAAGTGCTCTTCGGCAAAAAAACGCTCCGCGAGGATGCGCCGGGAAGAATCCCGGATCGGCAGGAAGAGAAACGAAAGATTACAGGAGGAAGGGTCACGATGTATGCATTTGAAAGTAAAGTCCGTTACAGTGAAGTTGGCGAGGATACCAGGATGACACTTTACAGTGTGCTGAATTATTTTCAGGACTGTAGTGTATTTCATTCGGAGTCGGTAGGAAGAGGTACGGCCGTGCAGGAAGAATTGGGAAGAGCCTGGGTGCTGACCGGCTGGCAGATTGAATTCAGGAGAGCAGCTGACCTTGGGGAAAGCATACGGATCTCCACCTGGCCGCATGGATTCCGGGGATTTGTCGGAGAGCGTAATTTCCTGATGGAAACACTGGATGGGGAAGTCCTGGCTTGTGCGGACTCAAGCTGGGCATATATCGATGTGAAAACCGGACATCCGGTAAAGGCATCAGAGGAAGAACGGGCAGCATATCCGGTGGAGGAGAAACTGGATATGAAACCGTTGGGAAGAAGAATCCGGATTCCGGAGGAGCGGCAGGAGATGGGAGACTTTACCGTCCGCCAGTATCATCTGGACTCCAATCATCATGTAAACAATGCACAGTATATCCGATTGTCGCAGGAATACATCCCGGCTGATTTTCAAGTGCAGAGACTGCGGGCGGAATATAAGAGACAGGCAGTGCTTGGAGATCAGATTTTCCCAATGGTTTCGAAAACAGAGGACAGCTATGTGGTTGCTTTATGTAATGAAGAGAAAGAGCCATATGCGGTGGTGGAATTTTCCTGAACATAAGAAGTCAAAAGTAGAGAGATATATAAAGAAATTACCAGGAAATGAAGAAATTACTGGGAGAAGTCTGCAAAATATATTATAATGAAGCAGAAATAAGCAATGACAGAATGAAAAGACTGCCATTTCGTGAAATATGCAGGAAACAACAGATATCAGATGAATGGCTGACGAATGCAAGACGGTCTGAGATCACACAAATACACACGCAGGAGTCTGCGTGAACACAGTTACGGAGGAACGATCATGATTGAATTAGGAAGAAGACAGAAATTACAGGTAGTAAAAAAAGTGGAATTCGGTGTCTATCTTGGAGAAAAGGCAGATGCGAAGGAACAGGAGAGGGTTCTTCTGCCGGCAAAACAGGTACCGGCGGAGACAAAAGTAGGTGATGAACTGGAAGTATTTATCTATCGGGATTCCGCAGACCGCCTGATCGCGACGACAAGAGTACCGGCTCTGGAGCTTCATCAGACAGCAGTGGTAAAAGTTGCGGAAGTTGGGAAAATCGGAGCATTTCTGGACTGGGGTCTGGAAAAAGATCTGTTGCTTCCATATAAAGAGCAGACCGTAAAGGTGAAAAAGGATCAGGAAGTGCTGGTTGCCTTGTATATCGACAAGAGTGACCGGCTCTGCGCGACCATGAAAGTATATCCGTACCTGAAAACGCAGTCTCCGTATGTGGTAGAAGACCAGGTAGAGGGAAGAATCTATGAGATCAGCGACAATTTCGGAGTTTTTGTGGCAGTTGATGATCAGTATTCCGGTCTGATCCCGAAGACAGAGGCGCAGGGACAGTACCGTCCGGGTGAGAAGGTAAGCTGCCGTGTGACAAATGTAAGAGAAGACGGCAAACTGAATCTTTCTCCGAGAAAAAAAGCATACCAGCAGATGGATGAAGATTCCGAACTGGTGTTAAAGGTAATTGGTGAGTATGCAGGTGTGCTGCCGTTTGATGACAAAGTGTCACCGGAGGTGATCAAGCGGGAATTCGGACTGAGCAAAGCGGCATTTAAACGTGCGGTCGGTCATTTGTTGAAAGAGAAGAAAATCAAGATCCAGGATAAACGTATTTACTTGATTTTTTAGGCGGCAGTTGCTATACTATACAGTATATTTTGGTAACACTTTGCAGTCAGGATCCTGTGGAAGAAGCGGGAAGATGTAAGGCATGACTGTTGACAGTAAAAAGATAGTATGCAGTTGGAAAAGAAAACAACTGTCTGAGTAATAAAAGGAGGATTATCGTTGGACTCGATAGACTATTATAACCGGTATGCGGTGCCCTATTATGAAGAAACAGTAGATGCGAGCATGGAAGAGGTTATGAAGCCGTTTGTGGAACTCCTGTCCGAGGAGTCGGAGAATGCAGAAGTGTTGGATCTGGGATGCGGCTCCGGAAGGGACACCCTGTTATTGGAAGAATATGGATTTTATGTAACACCGATGGATGGCTCAGAAGAGATGTGTAAACTTGCAGAGGTAAACACAGACAAAGAAGTATTGCAGATGACCTATGACGAGATGGAATTCGATGATGTCTTTGATGGGATCTGGGCGTGTGCCTCACTGATTCATCTGACGGAAGATGAGATGCGCAAGGTTATGAAGAAACTTGTACAGGCGCTGAAGGAAAACGGTGTACTTTATTTTTCCGTACATAAAGGCGACCGGGATGGAATCTATCATGGACGTTATTTCCATGACTACAACAGAAGGGAACTGCAGAGTCTGATGGAAGAATATCCGGAACTGGAAGTGGTTGATATATGGACCACACAGGATGTGCGGTCAGAAAAGTCGGATAAGCTCTGGCTGAATGTACTGGCACGAAAAACAGGAAAAGAGTAAATGCAGGAAAGTCTGGACGGCGTAGTACCGGCCAGACTTTTGCGTTTTATTTGGTACAGGATATAGGAGGAAAACCGATGGGATTTACACATTTGCATGTGCATACGGAATACAGCTTGCTGGACGGTTCCAATAAGATCAAAGAATATGTAGCCCGGGTGAAAGAACTGGGGATGGACAGTGCGGCGATCACAGATCACGGTGTGATGTATGGCTGTATTGATTTTTATCGGGCGGCAAAGGAAGCCGGAATCAACCCGATCCTCGGATGTGAGGTCTACGTGGCGCCCGGTTCCCGTTTTGATAAAGAGATGCAGCACGGAGAAGACCGGTATTATCATCTGGTGCTGCTGGCGGAGAATAATCAGGGATACAGTAATCTGATGAAGATTGTTTCAGCAGGTTTTGTGGAAGGGTATTACTATAAGCCGCGAGTGGATCTGGAAGTTCTGGAGAAATATCATGAGGGGATTATCGCGTTAAGTGCCTGTCTCGCCGGTGAGATTCCCAGATTCCTGACCCGAGGTCTGTATGAGGAAGGAAAAAGAGCGGCACTGCGTTATCGGGAGATTTTCGGAAAGAATAATTTCTTTCTGGAATTACAGAATCATGGAATCCGGGAGCAGGAGATAGTCAACCAGCAGCTGGTGCGTATGAGCAGTGAGACAGGGATCGAACTGGTATGTACGAATGATGTACATTATACCTATGCGGAAGATGCAGGCTCCCACGATATCCTTCTTTGTATCCAGACCGGAAAAAAAGTGCAGGACGAGGACCGTATGCGCTATGAAGGTGGTCAGTACTACGTCAAATCAGAAAAAGAGATGGCGGCACTGTTTCCATATGCGCCGCAGGCTCTGGAAAATACAAAAAAGATCGGTGACCGGTGTCATGTGGAGATCGAATTTGGCGTGACCAAGCTGCCGAAATATGATGTCCCGGACGGCTATACTTCCTGGGAATATCTGAATAAACTTTGCTGGGAGGGGCTGGAGGAGAAATATCACCCGGTGACGGAAGAACTGAAAGAGCGTCTGACCTATGAATTAAATACAATTAAAACCATGGGATATGTGGATTACTTCCTGATCGTATGGGATTTTATCAAATATGCGAGAGATAATGATATCATGGTAGGACCTGGACGTGGTTCTGCGGCAGGAAGTATCGTTTCTTATTCTCTGGGGATCACACAGCTGGATCCGATCCGGTATCAGCTGATGTTTGAACGTTTCCTGAACCCGGAACGAGTATCCATGCCTGATATCGATATTGACTTCTGTTTCGAACGGAGACAGGAAGTTATTGATTATGTGGTGAGAAAATACGGAAAGGACCGTGTGGTGCAGATTGTTACTTTTGGTACGATGGCGGCTCGCGGCGTGATCCGTGATGTGGGAAGAGTGCTGGACTTTCCGTATGCGCAGGTGGATACTATCGCAAAGATGATCCCGAATGAGTTAAATATCACGATTGACAAAGCACTGAAAATGAATCCGGAACTTCGCAATCAGTACGAGGGTGATGAGCAGATCCATTATCTGATCGATATGTCCAAACGCCTGGAGGGTCTGCCGCGGCATACGTCGATGCATGCCGCCGGCGTGGTGATCAGTCAGAAAGCAGTGGATGAATATGTGCCGCTTTCCCGTGCCTCAGACGGTTCGATCACAACGCAGTTTACGATGACGACGCTGGAAGAACTGGGACTTCTGAAAATGGATTTTCTTGGATTGCGCACGCTGACCGTGATCCAGAATGCGGTAAAACTGGCGCAGAAAAGCGAAGGAATCGAACTGGATCTGTCGAAGATTGATTATAACGACCAGGCGGTACTCGGAATGATCGGAAGCGGAAAGTGTGAGGGTGTGTTCCAGCTGGAAAGTACCGGTATGAAAAACTTCATGAAGGAGTTGAAACCGAAGAGCCTGGAAGATATCATTGCCGGAATCTCCCTGTACCGTCCGGGTCCGATGGATTTTATTCCTCAGTATATCAAAGGAAAAAATGCACCGGATCAGATTACTTATGACTGCCCGCAGTTAGAGCCGATTCTGGAACCGACCTATGGTTGTATCGTTTATCAGGAGCAGGTTATGCAGATTGTGCGTGATCTGGCCGGGTATACGCTGGGACGAAGCGATCTGGTACGGCGTGCCATGGCAAAGAAGAAAGCAGCGGTCATGGCAAAAGAGAGGGAAAACTTTGTGTACGGCAATGAGGAAGAAGGTGTTCCAGGCTGTATCGCAAACGGAATCAGCGAGCAGGTGGCAAATAAAATCTATGATGAAATGACGGATTTTGCCAAGTATGCATTTAACAAGTCACACGCTGCAGCTTATGCGGTGGTATCGTATCAGACTGCCTGGTTAAAATATTATTATCCGGTGGAGTTCATGGCGGCGCTGATGACCTCGTGTATCGATAATCCGTCTAAGGTATCCGAGTATATCTTAAACTGCCGGCAGATGGGAATCAGGATCTTGCCGCCGGACATCAACCGCAGTACCGGCAGCTTTTCTGTAGAAGACGGCAGCATCCGGTATGGAATGGCGGCTGTGAAAGGAATCGGAAAGCCGGTGATGGAAGCGATCGTGGAAGAGAGAGCGCGGGGCGGTTTATTTTCCTCACTCAAAGACTTTTGTCAGAGGTTAAGCGGAAAAGAAGTGAATAAGCGGACCATTGAAAACTTTATCAAAGCGGGAGCCTTTGACAGCTTTGGCGGAACGAGAAAGCAGTTTATGATGATCTATGTGCAGGTGATGGATACGGTCAATCAGGAGAAAAAATCTTCGATGACCGGTCAGATGAGTCTGTTTGATATCATGGGCGAAGAGGATAAAAAGAGCTTTGAGATCCGCCTGCCGGATGTGGGAGAGTACGCGAAAGAAAGCAAGCTGGCATTTGAAAAAGAGGTGCTTGGTGTGTATATCAGCGGCCATCCGTTGGAAGAGTATGCAGATGTCTGGAAAAAGAATATCACGGCAGCTACCTCGGACTTTTATCCGATGGAAGAGAGCGGTCTGCCAAAGGTGAGAGACGGAGCGAAAGTAATCGTCGGCGGCATGATCACAGAAAAAACGATCAAATATACGAAAAACAATAAAGTTATGGCATTTATCACACTGGAAGATCTGGTGGGAACGGTGGAAGTAGTTGTATTTCCAAGAGATTATGAAAGAAATGCCGCACTGATCGAGACGGATTCCAAAGTGTTTATCATGGGAAGAGTGGCAGCAGAGGATGACAAGGCGAGCAAACTGATCTGCGAAAAAATTGTCTCCTTCGATCAGGTGCCGCGGGAACTGTGGATCCAGTTTGCCGACCGGAAACAGTACGAGCAGGAGGTAGCAGAACTCTATGATACCCTGCGCCAGTCCGACGGCAGCGATCATGTGGTGGTGTATCTGCGGGCAGAAAAACAGATGAAACATCTCCCGGCCTCGCGAAGCGTGGAAATCGAGGATAATCTGCTTGGTATTTTACGGGAAAAATACGGCGCGGAAAATGTCAAAGTTGTGGAAAAGAGTATTGAAAAACAGCTTCATATGCATTAAAATATAAAACGATAAGGCGATAGAGCCGGATGATGCGTTATCCGGTATTAGATTAGATATATTAGTGGAGGGAACATTATGGCAAAAGAACTCAAGACCATTGGCGTATTGACAAGTGGAGGAGATGCTCCGGGAATGAATGCTGCAATCCGTGCGGTTGTTCGTCGTGGACTGAGCAAAGGACTGAAGATGAAAGGTATCCTGAAAGGATATGACGGATTGCTGAATGAAGAAATCATTGATATGACTGCAAAAGATGTATCTGATATCATCGGTCGTGGTGGTACTATCCTGTATACTGCACGTTGCGCAGAGATGAGAACAGAAGAAGGACAGAAAAAAGCAGCTGATATCTGCAAAAAACACGGTATTGACGGTCTGGTAGTTATCGGTGGTGACGGTTCTTTTGCAGGTGCGCAGAAGCTGGCAAACCTGGGAATCAACGCGGTTGGTATTCCGGGAACCATCGACCTGGATATCGCATGTACAGAGTATACCATCGGTTTTGATACCGCTGTGAACACTGCTATGGAAGCAATCGATAAAGTACGTGATACTTCTACTTCTCATGAGCGTTGCAGTGTCATCGAAGTTATGGGAAGAAATGCAGGTTATCTGGCTTTGTGGTGTGGTATTGCCAACGGTGCAGAAGATATTCTTCTTCCGGAAAAATATGATTACGACGAACAGAAGCTGATCAACAATATTATCGAAGGAAGAAAACGTGGTAAAAAGCATCACATTATCATCAATGCAGAGGGTATCGGACATTCCAGCAGCATGGCAAAACGTATTGAGGCAGCTACCGGTATTGAAACCCGTGCAACGATTCTGGGTCATATGCAGCGTGGTGGTAATCCGACATGTATCGACCGTGTACATGCTTCTATGATGGGATCTTATGCAGTAGATCTGCTGGCTGAAGGAAAAACAAAACGTGTCGTTGGATACAAAAACGGCGAATATGTGGACTTTGATATCAATGAAGCACTGGCTATGGAAAAAGGTATTTCTGAATATCAGTACGAAGTTGCAAAATCTCTGTCTGCAAACTATTCCAAATAATAAGGCGAGAATAACGGCGGTATACCTTCTGAGTCGGTATGCCGCCTTTTTGCATTGCATGTCAATAATTGGTCCGGTGGACCGATTTTGACTCGCGGGCAACGAGTCAGAGTCCGTGCTTGCATGGAACTTATATAGAAAACAAAGGAATGGGTATACTATGATAACAAGCAGCAGTAATGCGCAGGTAAAACAGATGATCCAGCTGAATAAGAAAGCCCGGGAGCGCAGAAAACAGGATGTTTTTCTTGTGGAAGGTCTGCGGATGTTCAGGGAGGTTCCAAGGGATCGGCTGGTGAAGACATATGTGTCTGAAAACTTTCTGGAGGATCCGGAGCATGAGGCTCTTTTACAGGGGATTCCTTACGAAGTGGTGAAAGATTCGGTATTTGCACAGATGAGTGATACACTGACACCACAGGGGGTACTCACGGTTGTGCGACAGTATCATTATACTATGGAGGAACTGATGGGTGAGAAGGAACATCCGTTGTTTCTTGTCCTTGAGGATCTTCAGGATCCGGGAAATATGGGGACGATTTTCCGGACAGCGGAGGGAGCCGGGGTGGACGGTATCTTTATGAGCACCAATTGTGTGGATATTTATAATCCCAAAACAATCCGTTCTACTATGGGTTCTGTTTACCGGGTACCTTTTGTGATCGCACCGGATCTTCAGGATGTATTTGCATGGTTCAAAAAGCAGGGGATTCGTTCTTATGCGGCACATCTGAAAGGAAAAGGCTGGTATGATGAGCAATCGTATGTCGGAGGAACCGCATTTTTGATTGGAAATGAGGGAAATGGTCTGACAGATGCAACAGCCGGTCAGGCAGACTGTCTGATCAGGATTCCGATGAAGGGGCAGCTGGAGTCTCTGAATGCCGGGGTGGCAGCAGCTATTCTGATGTATGAGGCATCCAGACAAAGAAGAAAGGAGTATAAATAAAAATGAGTGAGAAGATGGATAAGAAAGCTTTGAAGAAAAAGAAGAAGAAAAAATCCATGGTGATGAAATCGGTGGTTCTGATCCTTTTACTGGTTGTTCTGGCAGTATGTATTTTCTTTCTGGCGAAGACTCTGAAAAAGGATCAGGCGCAGGGAAGTACACAGAAACCGGATACGGAGCAGAGTCAGGATGGCGCAGATGCTACGGATGATGCGGAAACAGGAGACGATGCTTCTTCTGACGCACAGGATACGGCAGCACCTGCAACAGATGCAAAAACGACGGCGATGGAGCAGGCCGAGTATCTGGCAACTACGTATGATTATGATGGTGCGATCGAGACGTTAAATGGCGTGGAGGGTGCAGCTGATGACCCGGAGATCACGGCAAAGATCGCTGAGTATCAGGCAACGAAGGACAGCTGTGTTCCGGTTAACATGGATGAGGTGACTCATATTTTCTATCATTCTCTGATTGTGGATCCGGATCGTGGTTTTGCGGGAGATGACAGTATTGCAGCCGGTTTCAAGCAGTGGATGACTACGGTGGATGAGTTTAATAAGATCACGCAGGCAATGTATGATAACGGATATGTGCTGGTTCGCCTGAGAGACCTGGTGGTCGAGACAACGGATGCGGATGGTACAGTGCATTTTACGCCAAATACGGAACTGAAGCTTCCGGCTGGTAAAAAAGCATTCGTGATGTCGCTGGATGATCTGAGTTATTATCACAGTTACGATGGAAGAGGTATTGCTTCGAAGATCGTGCTGGATGAAAATGGAAAACCTACCTGTGAGTATGTGCAGGCAGATGGAACAACTGTAACGGGCGCTTATGACTGTGTTCCGCTTCTGGATCAGTTTATTGCAGAGCATCCGGATGCATCTTATCACGGTGCGAAGGGTATGATCGCACTGACCGGTTATGATGGAATCCTGGGTTATCGTACGGATATCGCTTATAAGACGCATGAGAATCTGACCGATGATCAGCAGGCATGGTTGGATGCACATCCGGACTTTAACTGGGATGACGAGTGTGCTGAGGCGAAGAAGGTGGCAGACGCGATCAAGGATGATGGCTGGGAATTCGCAAGTCATACCTGGGGTCATATCCGGATCGGAGATGCAAGCATGGAGCGGATCCAGACGGATACGCAGAAGTGGCTGGAGTATGTAGCTCCGTTGGTTGGCGGAACGGATACCATTATTTTTGCACATGGACAGGATCTGGCGGACTGGCATGATTATACAACAGATAATGAGAAGTTTAATTATTTGAGCAGTCAGGGCTTCCATTTTTATTGTAATGTGGATTCGAGTCAGTATTTCTTACAGATCCGGGATAATTATGTGCGTCAGGGCAGACGGAATCTGGATGGATACCGGCTGTGGAATGATGTTCACGGAGATGTGAACCGGACGAGTGATCTGTTCGATGCGAGCCAGATACTGGATCCGCGGAGGACGGATGTGCCGGCACTGTAAACTATAGAATGTGTTTAATGCCCTGTCGGGAGGGGAAGCTTTCCGGCGGGGCGTTTTTTATTGCGTTGGATATCAATCATTGGTTTGGTGACCCGATTTTGATTTTGGTGGATATACCTATTGGAAAACCGGACGAAAGTCCGCACTTACCCGATAAGGCCAGACAACCGCTGGCAACGCCGATCTGAGCTAAGTCCTAAGAAGAACTAAGGTGCCAGTTCGCGGAGAGCCGCTCACTGTCAAGTTCTTCTAAGGACTGGATCTCATCTCGGCTAAGGACGCCAGCAAAAGGCTGTCTGTTCTTATCGGGTAAGTGTGGACTTTCTGGGTGTTGGCGGTGGGGAGGTGGTTGTGTGGGGAAGGTATTGGTAGTGGGGAAGGGATATAACAGATGTCAGGATGAATGATTACCGGCGGGACGGACGAAAGTTCACGCTTACGCAATAAGGCCAGACAACCGCTGGCAACGCCGATCTGAGCTAAGTCCTAAGAAGAACTAAGGTGCCAGTTCGCGGAGAGCCGCTCACTGTCAAGTTCTTCTAAGGACTGGATCTCATCTCGGCTAAGGACGCCAGCAAAAGGCTGTCTGTCCTTATTGCGTAAGCGTGAACTTTCTGAGTGTTGGCCACGGAAAGGGTTGTGTGGGGAACATATCGGCAATGATAAGGTGACAATAGGGTATAAAAAGTAAGGCAGGTGTAGTGGAGATGTCAGTACTCAGCAGAAGGAGGCGGGCACCAGGGGTGGGCAACACTGTGTGGGCGGTTAGGGCAAGCTTTAAGATCCGACGCTTACGTAGGCTTTCGCGAGGGTCAGCTGACCCTCGTGAATTATAGCCGAAGTTAGCGGCTAGCTTAAAGTTGTCCTGCCCACGTTGCCCACCCCTGGTGCCCGCCTCCTTCTGCGTCCGTCTTGAACAACTTCCATATATTGCAAACATATGTACACTTTAATCACATTTCATCATAATGCACAATTCTACATTTCATCTCAAATATCGACTCCAAAGCCCACAATCCCTAAAAATTTTCAGAAAATTCCACGAAATTCACCGAAATGTTCCTGTTGACAAGAAAAGTTAAATTTGTTACAATCACACCGTAACAAATCGTAACAAATTTGTAACAAATCGTAAAAAGAACGAAATCAACAGGAGGTAATTCAAGTGAATAAATTATGGAAAGCAGCAGGGATCCTGGGAGGTATGCTGGTCGTTACAGCGGGCTCAGGAACACTGGTACTTGCCGATGAGACATCCACAGAAGTTACAGATGATAATTCCGGGGGTTCGGTTCTCGATACGGATGAATGGGCGCAGAAAGCAGCTGCGAATGTAACCGACTATGCCAATATCCGTCAGGAAGGTTCGAAGGAGAGTGAACGTGTAGGGGTACTGCCGAAGGGGGCAGCGGCACAGGTGATAGAACAGCAGGGAGACTGGACGAAGATCACGTCAGGATCTGTAGAAGGATATGTGAAATCAGACCTTCTTGTATTTGGCGAAGAAGCAAAACATCTTTATGAGGAATCCTACGGCAGTCAGGGAACTGTGACAGCAAGTTCTCTCCGGGTACGCAAAGAGCCGTCTATGGATGCCGGTCAGATAGGAAGTATGAAACAGGGAAGCCGGGTAGAGATTCTGGGCCAGGAGGGAGACTGGTATCAGGTGTCATGTGGGGAAGATTCGGCTTATATGTTTGCGGAGTATATTCAGATAGAAGAAACTACAGCACTCAGTGTTGCGGAATATGAGACACAGCAGAAAGAAAAAGAACAGACTGTGCAGCAGGTCAGCCAGACAGGAGCATCCATGTCTGCATCTGACAGTGAACTGGCGCTTTTGGCAGCAATTATTCAGTGTGAGGCAGGGGGAGAAAGCCACACAGGAAAAGTTGCTGTAGGAGCGGTTATCATGAACCGGGTAAGAAGCAGTCAGTTTCCGAACAGCATTACAGAAGTTGTCTATCAGAGTGGGCAGTTTTCTCCGGTAGCCAGCGGAATCCTTTCTTCTGTATTGAGCCAGGGAGCAAGAAGTGATTGTTATCAGGCAGCGCAGGAAGCACTTGCAGGATCCAATCCGATCGGAAGCGCACTGTATTTTAACAGTGGAAGCGGTCGTGGACAGCAGATTGGAAATCAGCATTTTTATTAAAAGCCAGCAGAAGAAAATGCCATCACCGAAGGTGGTTTTGAAGGCACTTTGGTTCATAACTGTGAAGGTACTGAACAGTTACTGATTAATTTAAGATAAGAAGGGAAAGCACCCCGTGCACCTGAAATGTAAGAACTAATTTAAAAAAATCTTACAATTTCAGAAGGCACGGGGTATTTCGTTGCGTTTTCAGACAAAATATTGTATGATGGAAGAACCATAGAGAAAAGCACGTAGCGGATAATCAAAGTTATATTTTTCGGCTGCAGGGAATATGCAAGGATATGGAACATGTTTCTGAACAGAGGATAAAGAAGGAACATGCGTAACATACCAGAGGAAAGGGGGAGGAATATGGATGCGATTCTATGGCTGGCAGCAGTTGTTGTATTGCTGGTGATTGAAATTGCCACGCTGGGACTTACAACGATCTGGTTTGCCGGGGGTGCACTGATTGCCGGGATAGCAGCGGTAGCCGGTGCCGGAAGAGTAGTACAGTTTGTTTTGTTTCTGATTGTCTCACTGATCCTGCTGATTTTTACAAGACCGATTGCCATGCGATACCTGAATACCAATCGAACCCGTACCAATGCGGAAAGCCTGATTGGCAAGGAGGCGGTGGTAACACAGACGATAGAAAATCTGAAGAATCAGGGGCAGGTTATCGTCGGTGGTATCGAATGGACAGCACGGACCGATGATAATGAAAAAATGATTGAAAAAGATACGGTCGTGGAGATCGAACGTATCGAAGGTGTAAAACTGATTGTGAAAAAGAAAGGATAACAGGTAAGAAAAATGGGTGGACTTATATTTCTGATTTTGATTTTAGTGTTAGTGGTTGTCATTGTAACATCCTGTATCAAAGTAGTTCCACAGGCAAGAGCTTATGTCATTGAGCGTCTGGGACTGTATCAGGGAACCTGGGAGCCGGGATTACATTTTAAGGTTCCGGTGATTGACCGTGTGGCAAAGAGGGTAAATTTAAAAGAGCAGGTAGTAGATTTCCCACCGCAGCCGGTAATCACAAAAGATAATGTAACGATGAGAATCGATACGGTCGTATTTTACCAGATCACGGATTCCAAATCCTATACTTATAATGTAGAAAATCCAATCATGGCGATTGAAAATCTGACAGCGACCACATTGAGAAATATCATCGGTGATATGGAACTGGATGAGACGCTGACTTCTCGTGAAGTGATCAATACCAAGATGCGTGCGGCACTGGACATTGCCACAGATCCGTGGGGAATCAAAGTCAACCGTGTGGAACTGAAAAATATCATGCCTCCGGCAGCTATTCAGGAAGCCATGGAGAAACAGATGAAAGCAGAGCGTGAACGAAGAGAAGCGATCCTGATCGCAGAAGGTGAGAAAAAATCCACTGTTCTGGTAGCAGAAGGTAAGAAGGAATCTGCGATTCTTGAAGCAGAGGCGGAAAAACAGGCAGCCATTCTTCGGGCAGAAGCAGAGAAAGAAAAGATGATCCGTGAGGCAGAAGGTGAGGCGGAAGCGATCCTGAAAGTGCAGCAGGCGAATGCAGATGGTATCCGTTTCCTTAAAGAGGCCGGTGCAGACGAATCCGTTCTGACGCTGAAGAGTCTGGAAGCACTGAAAGATATGGCAGAAGGTAAAGCAACCAAGATTATTGTACCGTCTGATCTGCAGGGGCTGGCCGGACTGGCAACTTCACTGAAAGAGATTATGACAGATAAAAATATTGAGAAAAAATAAATGATTTATAAAATGAGGGGGTAATGTTCTTCGGGGAGACCTGGGGGCGTTGCCCCTGTTTTCTATTATGGAGGAATAAACAGAAAAGCACAGTAAATGAAATATTATGAGAGGATGCTGTATATAAAACAAAGATAGCAGTAGATGGTAAGAGGAGAACAGGAGGTGTAAATATGTTGACACCGGTAATTGATACCAGCAAAGAATACGGGCTGGTTCTGGAAGGAGGAGGTGCCAAGGGCGCATATCAGATTGGAGCCTGGAAGGCACTGAAAGAAGCAGGGGTAAAGATCAATGCTGTGGCAGGAACAAGTGTCGGAGCATTGAATGGCGCGCTGATCTGTATGGATGAACTGGAGATGGCGCAACAGATGTGGAGTAATCTGACCTATTCTCAGGTGATGGATGTGGATGACACAAGGATGGAGCAACTCATGGAAGGGGAGGCACCTTTCTGGGAGGCTGTAAAAGATGCGTTCCGTCATATGAGTGAGGGTGGCGTAGATGTGACACCGTTAAAAGACATGCTGGATAAAGTGGTGGACGAAGAAAAAATCAGAAATTCGTCCATTGATATTTTTATCAAAACATTCAGCGTGGATGCCATGAAAGAACTGGATATTGATCTGAAACAGGTAGAACCGGGACTGATGAAAGATTTTCTGCTGGCGAGTGCTTATATTTTCCCGTTATTTAAGAATGAAAAACTTCATGGAAAAACGTATATTGACGGAGGGGCGATCAATAATGTGCCGCTGGACTCTCTTGTGGATCGAGGGTATGAGAATATTATCGTGCTCCGGATCTTCGGAATCGGCAGGGAAAAAAGGGTAAAGATTCCGGAAGAAACCAATATCCTGACCATTGAACCGAGAGTGGATCTGGGAAATATTATCGACTTTAACCATAAAAAGAGTGTCCGGAACATGAAAATCGGATATTACGATGCGAAAAGAATGGTCTATGGGCTGAAAGGAAAGATTTACTATATTGAAGAAAATCAGGAAGAATGTTATTATTTAAAGCAGTTGGTGCAGATTCCGGAGAGCAGTCTGGAGAGACTGTGCCGGTGGCATCACTTCAAAGGGAGTGCAGAAACCCGTTACAGAAGCCTGACGGAACTGATCCTGCCGGGAACGGCTCTGGAATTAAAGCTTTCCAGAGAGTGGAATTATAAGGAACTGTATCTGGCGGCACTGGAAGCCACGGCGAAACTGTGCCGGGTATCGAAGTACCAGATTTATACCGTAGAAGGACTTGTGGAAAAGATACAGGAAAAGCTGGACCGTATGCCACAGGAAGAACGGGAAAAACTTCCGGCATTTACCGCATTTTTCGAAACGTGTGAAGTATGACGAATGTTTTGGAAGAAAATAGGGTGGATACCGGGAAATGAATTTACCGAAAGAGGAGGAATTATCATGAATTTAAAAGGACGTCATTTTCTGACATTAAAAGATTATACACCGGAAGAAATAGCATATCTGCTGGAACTGTCTGCAGATCTGAAGAAGAAAAAGAAAGAAGGAGTTCTGACAGACACGCTGCGCGGGAAAAATGTAGCACTGATTTTCGAAAAGACCAGTACCAGAACCCGCTGTTCTTTTGAAGTGGCGGCACATGACCTGGGCATGGGAACCACCTATCTGGATCCGAAGGGATCCCAGATCGGCAAAAAAGAAAGCATCGCGGATACAGCAAAGGTCCTGGGCAGCATGTACGAAGGAATTGAATATCGTGGCTTTGGGCAGGAAATCGTGGAAGAACTGGCGAAATATGCAGGAGTTCCGGTATGGAACGGTCTGACCAACGAATATCATCCGACCCAGATGCTGGCGGATATGCTGACCATTAAGGAAAACTTCGGAAGACTCAAAGGCATCAAACTGGTCTATATGGGTGATGCAAGATATAATATGGGAAATTCTTACATGATTGCCTGCGCGAAGATGGGCATGGATTTTGTGGCATGTGCACCGAAAAAGTATTTCCCGAATGAAGAACTGGTAGCTCAGTGTCAGGAGTATGCAAAAGCATCCGGTGCCACCATCACTCTGACGGAAGATGTGATGGAGGGAACAAAAGATGCAGATGTCATCTGTACAGATGTATGGGTATCCATGGGTGAGCCGGACGAAGTATGGGCGGAGAGAATCAAAGATCTTTCTCCATATAAAGTAACGAAGGAGGTTATGGCAAACGGTAAGAAAGAAGCAATCTTCCTGCACTGTCTGCCATCTTTCCACGATCTGAATACCGGTATCGGCAAAGAGATGGGAGAACGTTTTGGCCTGAAGGATATGGAAGTTACCGATGAAGTCTTCCAGTCGGAACAGTCCAAAGTTTTCCAGGAGGCGGAAAACCGTATGCATACCATCAAAGCGGTGATGGCGGCAACTCTGGGGGCATAATCCATGGAGTCAACAAAGACCAGAATATTAAAAAAACTGCTGGAGACGGATGGCTATCTGTCAGGTCAGGAGTTGTGCGAACAGCTGGGAGTTTCCAGAACTGCGGTGTGGAAATACATGAAACAGCTGAAAGAAGAGGGCTATGAGATCGAGGCGGTACAGAATAAGGGATATTGTCTGAAAGATGTGCCGGATGTGCTGGGCGAGAGTGAGATCAAGAGCCGTCTGCATACCCGTTGGGCGGGCCAGACGCTGTATTATTATGATGAGATTGATTCTACCAATACCCAGATCAAGCGGCTGGCAGAGGAAGATGCGCCCCATGGAACCCTCGCGGTGGCGGATTATCAGAGTAGAGGAAAAGGGCGGCGTGGACGAGCCTGGGATTCTCCTCATGGAAGTGCTATTTATATGTCAATCCTGTTTCGCCCGGAGATCCGGCCGGATCGGGCTTCGATGCTGACCCTGGTGATCGGACTTTCCGTGACCCAGGCGATCCGGAGTAATCTGGGTCTGCAGGCACAGATCAAATGGCCGAACGATGTGGTGCTGAACGGGAAAAAATTAGTAGGAATTCTGACGGAAATGAGCGCGCAGATGAACTATATTGAATATCTGGTGACAGGAATCGGAATCAATGCCAATCTGCGGGAATTTCCGGAGGAGCTGGAAGATAAAGCTACGTCTCTGCAAAAAGAGATCGGGCATAAAGTCAACCGTTCTGCACTGATCGCAGAATGTATGGAAAAAATAGAAGAAAATTATGAGATATTTGTAAAGACACAGGATCTGAGCGGACTGATGGCTGCCTATCAGGAAGCGCTGGTCAATCAGGATCAGCAGGTGCGTGTACTGGAACCGGGACATGAATACACCGGTGTGGCGAGAGGAATCAACGCCATGGGTGAGCTTCTGGTAGAAAAAGAAGACGGAACCATCACCGAGGTTTATGCGGGAGAGGTATCTGTCCGTGGTCTTTACGGATATGTATAGGAGGAAAGATGTACGCAGATCGAATCGTTTTATGTGGTGCCAGTGCCTACGAACAGAAATATTACTTTAATCCGGATTTTGACGCCCTGCCACAGCAGGTAAAAGAAGAACTGCAGATCCTCTGTGTGATGTATACCGAGGAGATTGGCGGTATCCTGACACTGGAATTCGATGAGGACGGAAACCTGGAATTCAAGACAGAAGCGCTGGATGCGGATGCGATGTATGATGAGATTGGCAGCGTACTGCGCATCAAACAGATCCGGAAAGAAAAACAGGAGCTGCTGGCATCTCTGGAGATGTATTACCGGGTATTCTTTCTTGGGGAAGAGATGGAAGACGGGGAGGAAGGATGAAACTTCAGATTGGAAATGTAACATTACCGAACCCAGTGGTTCTGGCTCCGATGGCAGGTGTGACAGACCTGCCATTTCGTCTCCTGTGCAAAGAACAGGGTGCAGGACTTTTGTGTATGGAGATGGTCAGTGCCAAGGCCATTTATTATAAGAATAAGAATACACAGGAACTGATGCGGATCCTGCCGGAAGAGCGGCCGGTATCCTTGCAGCTTTTCGGCTCAGACCCGGAGATCATGAGTGAGATGGCAAAACAGATCGAAGAAAAGCCGTTTGATATTTTGGATGTCAACATGGGATGCCCGGTGCCGAAAGTGGTTAATAATGGTGAGGGATCCGCACTGATGAAAAATCCGAAACTGGTCCGTGAGATAGTAACGGCGATGGCAAAAGCGATTAAGAAGCCGTTGACGGTAAAGATACGAAAAGGATTTGACGATGATCATGTGAATGCGGTGGAGATCGCAAAGATCATCGAGGACAGTGGTGCAGCCGCGATTGCGGTTCACGGACGGACACGGCAGCAGTTTTATTCCGGAAAAGCAGACTGGGAAATCATCCGAAAAGTAAAAGAAGCTGTGTCCATTCCGGTGATCGGAAATGGAGATGTGGATTCACCACAGAAAGCAAAAGCACTTCTGGAAGAAACCGGATGTGATGGTGTGATGATCGGTCGTGCCGCGCAGGGGAATCCATGGATCTTTGCACAGACGGCAGAATATCTGGAACACGGTACAGTACCGAAGAAACCGGAGCTTTCTGAAGTGAAGGAGATGATTCGGCGCCATGCCGGTCTGCAGATGAAGTATAAGAGCGAGCTTACCGCGATGCGTGAGATGCGAAAACATGTGGCGTGGTATACGGCAGGGTATCCACATTCGGCACAGCTTCGGGCAGCAGTGAATGAAGTACAGAGCATGGAAGAACTGGAACAGTTGCTGGAAGGGTGGAACTGATCAGGATCATAAGTTTGTGTATTGCGAAACGTGTCAGTGAGAACGGAGTGATCAGTAACACAAGGGGAGAATTGGCAGATGAAAACTTCCGGAATGGTTGACATTTTCACGCGTTTCCTTTATAATACTGTGATTGCACAAGGGAGAAAAACAAGTTCTTCAAGTACCGGAAAGCACAGAATCCATAGTGAAGTGAAGGTGAATGGAAGTTTCTGGTATGCAATGTAAAAACGTGTAATATCTATAAATAAGGGACATAATCTAACGCAGAAAATAAAATAGAAATAAAGAGTGATCATACCGTGTCAGATGATCACGGAAAGAAAGGAAACGTAGAAACATGGAAGCAAAGAAAAACTTACTCACATATGCCGGACTGAAAAAACTGGAAGATGAATTACATGACCTGAAGGTTGTAAAAAGAAAAGAAGTAGCAGAAAAGATCAAGGAAGCCAGAGAACAGGGAGACCTTTCCGAGAATGCAGAGTACGATGCAGCAAAAGATGAACAGAGAGATATCGAACTTCGTATTGAAGAGATTGAGAAGATCCTGAAAAATGCAGAAGTTGTTGTGGAAGATGAAGTTGACGAAGGCAAGATCAACGTTGGCTGCAAAGTAAAAGTTCTGGATATGGAATATGATGAAGAGATGGATTTTCAGCTGGTTGGTTCCACAGAAGCAAACAGCCTGCAGGGAAAAATCTCCAATGAATCTCCTGTTGGAAAAGCTCTGATCGGAGCAAAACAGGGTGATGTGGTAGATGTAGAACTGGCTGACGGCGAAGTTATGCAGTATAAAGTATTGAAAATCGAGAGAAATATCTAAGTAACAAGCAATATAAGTAACTATCAGCAAAAGACCAGAAGCGCTGTTTTCAGAATGGGAGACAGACGCATCGCAGCGAAAAAGAAGGAGTGAAAAAGGTGGCAGAGCAGAAGAAGCAGGAGCAGGATACGAATCAGTTATTAAAGGTGCGCCGTGAGAAACTTGCAGAACTGCAGGCAAACGGTAAAGACCCGTTCCAGATTACCAAATTTAACCAGACACATCATTCCCTTGAGGTAAAAGAGATTTATGAAGCGCATGAAGCGGAACTTCTCAAAGACCATAAGGAACCGGAAGTAGAAGGTCTGGATGAAGAACAGAAAAAAGAAGTTCTGAAGAAAGACTATGAAGAAAGAAGAAGCATCATGGATGCAAACCCGATTCATGTAGCTGTAGCAGGCCGTATGATGTTCAAGAGAGTGATGGGAAAAGCTTCTTTCTGTAATATCCAGGATCTGCAGGGAAATATTCAGGTATACGTGGCAAGAGATGCCATCGGCACCGATTCCTACGCAGACTTTAAAAAATCTGATATTGGCGATATTTTCGGTCTGGAAGGATTTGCTTTCAGAACAAGAACCGGTGAGATTTCTATCCATGCAGAGAAAATGACGCTGTTATCCAAGAGTTTACAGATTCTTCCGGAAAAATTCCATGGTCTGACTGATACGGATACCCGTTATCGTCAGAGATATGTAGATCTGATCATGAACCAGGAAAGCAAGAAAGTCTTTATCAAACGTTCTCAGATCCTCAAAGAGATCCGTAACTTCCTTTCCGGACGTGACTTCATGGAAGTAGAGACTCCGATGCTGGTTGCAAATGCAGGTGGTGCTGCGGCAAGACCGTTCGAGACACATTACAATGCACTGAACGAAGATGTAAAACTGCGTATTTCTCTGGAACTGTACCTGAAGAGACTGATCGTTGGTGGTCTGGAGAGAGTCTTCGAGATTGGACGAGTATTCCGTAATGAAGGTGTGGACACCCGTCATAACCCTGAATTCACCCTGATGGAGTTGTATCAGGCTTATACTGATTATGAAGGTATGATGGAACTGACCGAATCCATGTTCCGTTATCTGGCAGAAAAAGTCTGCGGTTCTACAAAGATTTCTTACAACGGTATCGAGATCGATCTCGGAAAACCGTTTGAACGTCTGACCATGAACGATGCCATCAAAAAATATGCAGGTATCGATTTCGACCAGGTTGCAGATGATGAAGCTGCAAAAAAACTGGCAGAAGAACATCATATCGCATACGAAGAGCGCCACAAAAAAGGCGATATCATCAACCTGTTTTTCGAAGAGTTCTGCGAGAAAGAACTGATCCAGCCGACCTTTATTATGGATCATCCGATCGAGATCTCACCGCTGACCAAGAAGAAACCTTCCGATCCTACCAAGGTAGAACGTTTCGAGCTGTTTATCAACACATGGGAAATGTGTAATGCATACTCCGAATTGAACGATCCGATCGATCAGCGCGAACGTTTTGCAGCACAGGAAGAAGCATTTGCAGCAGGTGATGATGAAGCCAACCATACAGATGAAGACTTCCTGAACGCACTGGAGATCGGTATGCCTCCGACAGGTGGTATCGGATACGGTATCGACCGTCTGGTTATGCTGCTGACAGACAGCCAGGCCATCAGAGATGTGCTTCTGTTCCCGACAATGAAGTCACTGGACGCTGATAAGAAGGCAAATAAGGCATCTCAGAGCGCAGAAAAAGAAAATTGCGACCAGGTTGCGACCAAAGAAGAGAAAATTGATTTTTCAAATGTAAAGATCGAGCCTTTATTTGAAGAAGAGGTTGATTTCGATACTTTCAGTAAATCTGATTTCCGTGCTGTTAAAGTAAAAGAGTGTGTAGCAGTACCAAAGAGCAAAAAACTGTTACAGTTCACATTGGATGACGGAACAGGCGTTGACAGAACTATTCTTTCCGGTATTCATGCATACTATGAGCCGGAAGAACTAGTTGGCAAGACACTGATCGCGATCACAAACCTGCCACCGAGAAAGATGATGGGAATTGAATCCTGCGGTATGTTACTTTCCGCAGTGAACAATCTGAAAGATTCCGAGGATGAAGAACTGCATCTGATTATGGTGGATAACCATATTCCGGCAGGTGCAAAGCTCTATTAAGATGATGTATGGATGTACCGTTTCACTAAAATGACGGGATGTACTTCATTTGGTCAAAACCATATAAAACAGTGATTTACATCAAACTTACATCATTTGATGCAGAAATTTGTGCAGAGCAAGAAAAATCGCATATTTTTAATAATAAATGGGTAGTTCCGATTGGAATTGCCCATTTTTTACATCATATACCGATGTTTGCACAGAAGATGGATAACCGTTAAGATGTTTCTGTCGATACGATATTGTATGAGCTTAAAATCGGAGGAACAAGAAATGTATATGCGACTGACACCGAGAGAAAAAGAGATGGCGGACATGTTTGAACAAATGAGCAAAGAAGAACAGGAAATTATGATTGAGCTTGCCAAAAGAATGAGGACGGAGGAACCTGAAAAATTATTAAAAGAAATAAAGCAGCGATTGAATATAGATGATGGTGTGTAATTGATAGCTGTATTGCCCTTTGAGAGAGGAAAATCCTTTTTCAAAGG
>OBLO01000669.1_pt1 | contig 33279 bp, 34 predicted proteins | sample 1519401 | NCBI WGS metagenome assembly OBLO01 (sample SAMEA2602897, study PRJEB22501) | metagenome | reverse complement strand
CGGTAATGTGCTGTTCTTCAGCATTAATAATGTGCATCGTGTTACTCCAGTAATGGTGTTTTACAAACTACCGGAATTCGCGACAGCAGGTTAAGTACTTAAACTTATAACCTGTATAAGCAAAAGTTTGGCTACAGAAGATGGGGCCGCAGCCCCATCTGTTAGCCTGCCATTTTTGCCAGCAGAGCCGTACCTACGGGTTCTTCATTTTGCAGTGCCGCTAATGCAATGCGCTTTGCATACTGCTCTGTAACGTCATTTATCAGCGGCAGTTCGCGACTGGCTCGGGTTACGAGGAACGGTGAGGACGGTTTTGCAGCAGCCAGACTGCTATTAATTACCCATGCCCATGGTTCAATTTCAGCCCGACGCAAATCCTGCTGCAGGTTTGCTGCTTCCAGTACCGGTGTCGTTTCGGCAAGCGTCACGATAATCACCTTCGTCTTTTCCGGGTCCTGCAATTGCATCATTGGCGTCATCACATGGTCATGTGTTTGCCCCATCTGACGCACCATTTCCCGGTGATAGGCTCCTGTTGCATCCAGTAGCAGAAGTGTGTGACCCGTTGGCGCGGTGTCCATAATAACAAAATGATCGTCTGCCTCTTTGATGATCCGCGAGAATGCCTGGAAGACGGCGATCTCTTCAGTACATGGCGAGCGGAGGTCTTCCTCCAGCACCGCCAGCCCTTCCGCATCTAACCCTTTCCCCTGATTTTCCAGTACAAAATGGCGATAACGTTCTGTCTCAACTTTCGGGTCGATACGGCTGACCTGAAGATTTGGCAGCGAGCCATCCAGCGTATAAGACAGATGTGCTGCCGGATCGGACGTGGTCAGATGGACTTTATGGCCGCGTTTTGCCAGAGATACCGCCACCGATGCCGCAACAGTCGTTTTGCCCACACCGCCTTTACCCATCGTCATGACCAGCCCTTTGCCTGTCTGGCTGAGTTCATCTACCAGAGAGGCAAGTTTCGGTAAATCCAAAGTATTCAGCGTGGTAGCAGGGAGCGGCAGCGAGGCTTTGTTCTCCGTAAATAACAGACGCAGGGCTTCCAGACCGACCAGATTAAATGGCTTCAGATACAGCTGCGAGCGGGGAAGGTTCGCCAGGTTCTCTGGCATTGCCTGTAATGCTTTTTCTTCTCGAGCCAGAATACTTTGCGCCAGTGGATCATTTTCACCCGCAAACGGCGGCAGCACGCCATTAATGGCAAGGTGTTGATGCTGCAAACCGATAGCAGAAAGCTCATCGTGCGTATGAGAGACTTCTTTCAGTGTTGAAGCTTGGGCTCGGGCAACCAGAACCAAGCGCGTGAGAGCTGCATCAGACAGCGCCTTAACCGCGTCTGAGTACTGGTGCTGTTGTTTCTGCAGCCCCACCAGCGGCCCGAGGTTAGCGGCGGCATCAGGGTTCGCTTCAAGATAACCGCTCCAGGCCCCCGGCAACTCAAGCATACGGATGGTATGACCGGTTGGCGCAGTATCAAATACGATATGGTCATACTTTTCCCGCAACTCATGGTTGGTAAGAAGACCAGTAAACTCATCAAATGCCGCGATTTCCGTAGTGCATGAACCGGAGAGCTGTTCTTCAATGCTGCTGACCACATCAGCTGGCATCAGCCCGCGAACCGGGTCGAGTACTCGGTCACGATATGCCTGTGCTGCAGCCATCGGATCAACTTCCATTGCGGCAAGATTTTCTACGGTACTGATATCTGTGATTCGGTGGCCGATAGTCTGGCTAAAGACTTGGCCGACATTGGAAGCCGGATCGGTACTCACCAGAAGCGTTCTCTTACCCTGATCGGCCAGCCATACCGCAGTAGCACAGGCCAGGGATGTTTTACCCACGCCACCTTTGTCAGTGAAAACGATGAACGGGGGAATGTCTTTTAAAAATGGCATATTCATCAGTGATTGCTCCTCTGGAATTAAGGCATACGTGGAATGCTGCAGCAGCGTGGTTGCGTGCTGTCTTCACTCCAGTCCTGACTAAGCGGAATACCTGCCCAACGGGCGATATCTTCACGAGTCGGGAGTTTGCCTGCCATCACGAGTTTGCCGTCGAGCAAGGTGAAAGGGAGAGACTCCATCCCTGATGTGTTCAGAAACTCTTTAATGACCGGTGAATTCAGGAACTGCTGCGGGTTATTCGCAAGGCTGTAGCGCTGTATATCAACGCCATTCTTTTTCGCCCATTCGGCGCTGGCGTTCCATTTGACGGCTTCGTCACTGACCACAACGCTACTGGTTGCGCAGCAGCCTGCAGCTTCAAAGATCTCAATTTTTGACATGGAGTGTTTACCTCAGTGTTTAGTCATTTGGCTTTACACTGAAGTAAACGAAGGTGGTGGGGAAAAGATGCGCGATTAATTCATTTTTTTGTGGCAGCAGACGGAAGACGTGTCATCCGCCTCGATCTGACAAAGTTCTGTCATCGTCTCTTTCAGGTGTTTTCTGGCCCGAAGTAGTCGGGATTTAAACGCCGTAAGCGTAATTCCCAGTTCATCGGCCAGGGACTGCTGGGGACGCCGGTTAAGGTCGGACTCTTCAATCAACCACCGCTCATCTTCGGGTAAAGCCTGTAATGTTTCAGGCAGGCATATACCCAGCATTGAGATTGCATCAGGGGATGCGTCTGTTAATAGGGCATCTTCTTCCAGCTCAACAAACTTCCTGGTGGTGCGGTACTCATCAATCAGCAGATTCCTCGCCGCCCGATATAGCCAGGCTCGCGGATTCTCCATCTCGCAGAAACTGTCTGAATGAGCGCGGGCACGCAGGAATAGCTCTTGCAGAAGGTCGGCTGCTTTTTCGCTATCACCTGTCTTCGATGTCAGGAAGCGAGAGAGTTCGGCTTCATGTTGCCGCCAGAACACGCTCATGCAGTTGTTGAATGCCGTTATATCACTCATACCAGCCCTCAGATTTTGCTCTGATTAACCCGCCGGGAAAGTTCTTCTGCTGACTCTTTTCGTTCGCTGTAGCGATCAACGAGATAGGCTGAGTTACCTCGGGTCAGCAGAGTAAATTTCACCAGTTCTTCCATCACATCCACGATCCGGTCGTAATAAGACGACGGCTTCATGCGTCCATCTTCATCAAACTCCTGCCAGGCTTTTGCGACAGAGGACTGATTCGGGATGGTGATCATCCGCATCCAGCGGCCAAGAATGCGCATCTGGTTTACTGCATTGAAAGACTGAGAGCCACCGCAGACCTGCATTACGGCCAGCGTCTTACCCTGCGAAGGGCGAACTGCACCTTCTGATAACGGTATCCAATCAATCTGGGCCTTCATGATGCCGGTCATCGCACCATGGCGTTCAGGGGAACACCACACCATCCCTTCGGACCAACGAACCAGCTCGCGCAGTTCCATGACTTTAGGATGCGAGTCAGGTGCATCATCAGGAAGAGGCAAGCCAGAAGGATTGAAGATCCGCACGTCTGCGCCCATTGCGGTCAGTAACCTTGCCGCTTCTTCCGTTGCCAGTCGGCTATAGGAACGTTCGCGCACAGAGCCGTACAACATGAGGATACGTGGAGGATGGGGAACGGCAGGAACACCGAATCTTGCCTCTGTGATTGAGGTGTCGAACAAACCCGAATCAACATTCTTAAGATCACCTGTCATTTTAGTTCTCCGTCTTCTGGGGCATGGTGAGGCAGTCGTCAGTTCCTGAGCAGCATTCTTCGGTCAGGAAGGCAATCAGAGCCTCAAGGTTTTCATATCGAGCATGGCAAAAGAGCGTTCTGCCCTGACGTTCCTGGCGTACCAGAGAGACTGATATCAGCGATGAGAGATGATGGCTCAGCGTAGAGGCAGGGATGTCGAGCCGCTTCTGCAGTTCGCCAACCGGTAACCCTTTATGTCCGGCTTTAACCAGCTCTCTGTACACGCTCAGTCGTGTAGGATGACCCAGCTCTTTCAGGGTGTCTGCTGCTTTTGAAAGCTCCATTTGCATTTTATTTCTATATTTCCGGAATTGTGGAAATAATAACTTATTTTCCCAGGAAACCATAGTCAACATGCCTGAGAGTCAAACTGGAGAAACGACTTAATCTGCAACGGAGGTTCCAGTGGTCACGATGCTTAACCTGAGTTGAAGGGCTGTTCCACTGCTGGTATCGGCAGAGTTAGCCCTTTGGCAGTAGAGCGATGAGGCTTTACTTAACTGCTCAAGCGCTCTCAAACGCCAGCCACGCCGCTCGGCATCACTACATCATCCAGCCAGGCTATCCCGGCAGACCCTAAGCCGGGTGATGTATAAACTGTATTCCGCCACCTTTACCACGATCGTGTTCTCTGGCTGTTTCATTTTTGATTTCCCTTGTTTGACAGGTATGAGAAATACCCGACAGGAGAGCTGCCGGGTATAAATGGAGTTGTGGATTTGCTGATTCACTGCGGTTGGAGCGACAAGCTTCAAGTGTGCTGGTCCGGTCACGACTGCGAGGACATTATTTGTCGCCGTAATAACGGGGTTTGTACAGGTTGCCGAGCCAGTTGCGTAGCCGTAGGATCAGGGGCCTGGCTTACGTGGACGCCCTGCCGCTGAGCGTGGAGGAACGTCATTACAGCCGTATGCACACAAACCTTCTTTTTGTTCTTCCTTAGCCAGATAGCTCAGAACATGACGGATATTGTTAATGCTTTCCGGATCGTTATACCGAACAGGTATATTGATATTTCCAGAATACTGCGGCCGATATTCACATCGGTGCGATACGCCGTCCCGGTGCGTTATTTCCTCCCAAAGTGTATTTGCTGTAAGGGCAAAGGGATAAGAGTGCTGTGTTTTTTGTCTGTCCAGCCAGAATACGACATGCGCATGGTATCTATGTCGTTCAGTCCATTCGACAACCCAGAAATAGCCCACCACACCTTTCTCTTTTGTCATTTTATCCATTAGTTCACGCAAGTCACGTTCAAGTGTTTGGTGATTGAAGCTTGAATACCGGGCACTGTCCTTTTGGTAGAAAAAATCCATACGTAATGCCAAAAGGCATGAGTATCTGTATATCATTTCATCGATGTGTGCATTGAGAAGTGAAGCCAGGAACCAGTCTTCATTAAAAGTTCTATCTGAATTTTTAAGCATGATTATTCCACTGCATATGATGAGAGAGGTCAGTACAAGCACTAATTTAATGATATTTCATGCAAGGCTTTTCTTTAAGCCAATACTGAACTGACACTTAAATTAATTATCACTTTAAAAAGATGATAGTGGTTGTTGAAATATTGTTTACGAGGGGGCTTGAACGGGCTTTGATAGTAAGCGATGAATATAGGAACAAATGAGAGTGAGTATAATTATATTAAAAACCTAAATTAAATTACGTAACCTTCCTGTGTAAAACACCAACATTAAAGGTTCTAACCTCGAGATGCTTGTATTCTATCCAGCATCCATTTTTCCACTTCGCTTTTTAGCCAGCGTGAGCTACGCCCCAGTTTAATTGGTGCAGGGAACGCATTTTCTGAAATTAATCGGTAGAACCATTTATCGGTCATGTTTGTATAGCCAGTGATGAATGTCATATCAACGAGCTGATCATTCAGTAAAGATGTGGTTGTTTGGGTACTGGATGATATCGGATGAGTTTTGTTTGTCATGGTAATGCTCCCGCGATTTAGTGTGAGTTCGGGAGAGGGCCAGTTGCCATCGATAGAGTAACGGGCATCCTTCTCATACCATCAGCTGATAAGTAGAAAATTACATCAGCTAGTTCTCACCAGCTAGTAGTGCTGTCAGGACACAACGTGTCCAGCCCTGTACCCTGATAATAAGAACAGAACTGACGTGAGCTACATTCGCGGTGCGCGTGACAATGTAAAACATAGTGAATGCCTGCCACAAATTTATGTATGCTGTACAAGTTTATGAATGTTCATTTTTACCTGGTAAATCGCCGGAACCCCCTTTATTTTAGAGGTTGGCGTCGATTTTACTCTTACAAAAAACTTACAATTTTCGAGCTATTTTCATTCAAAATAAAAACTTGTTTACTTCATAATCGATTCATTATACATACTGTTTATGGTGGATTTTACTACAGGAGGTAACGGTGAGTGATAGTGATAATGAGAATTATTATCCAAAATGGATTGGTAAACTGGGCGCTGAAGAATTAGCAAGGCCAGAAGAACCTCTCCTTGAGGGAGGGAGCCGCTTTACCAGTCCTGAGAGAGAATTTAGTATCGACTCTTGGCCAGAAGGTGAGTCTGCGCAGGCGGCCGAGGATTCTGATATTGAAGTCAGGACAGGAGAACCGATCTCAAGCCCCCCGGTGTCTGAAAGCAGTAATAACGCCACCAGGGGTGATGAAGCTTTTAAGCGTTTAATGCAAAATATGCAGGCCGGGGAAAAACGCAATGTTAAAACTAAAAGTCTTCATGGTGAAGATTCTTCATGTCTACAAGACGTCGATTTAAAGTGGTTGAAGGGGGCGGTTAATTCACGTGCTATTTTTTGGTTCTGGGCGTATATACGAAAAGCCTCTGCCCGGGAGCTTTATTTACCTGAAGATACGGCTGTGTTAATTCCGGAATGGGATCAAAGAGAGGAAAACTTATACTCTTTTTTCAGACTATCTGGTAATCCAACGAGTTCAGCTGAAAGAAGCCGGGTAATTATTACCTTCATGAATAAACTGTCTTGTTCCCTCAGTCCATATCAAAGTAAGAAAACATTCGATTATATTCGTAGTATCTGGCTTGTTTTTAATAGTCAGGTTCAAAGCCCCAGATGGTTAAAGAAAAATGATAATGAAGGCATTGAGTGGGCATGGTCGTATTTATCAAAGAAAAAGGATATAAAAAGAAATGTTCTGTCCTGGTTTAAACCCGCAGACCTTAATGAGCGATACATTGGTGTAATGGGCGCGATTGATTGCTGGGCCATCCCGAATAAACTGGATGTGGAAAATTACAGAAAATTTCTGGATGATAAAAGTGCACTCCTGAAAAAAATGAGTGATTCTTTTAAGCAACGAAAAAGAAGGTCTGGAAAACATGATTTGACAATCTCTGCCAAAGCCAGCAAGGAATTATCTGAGTTAGCAGTGGCACTTAATAAAAAAGAGATTAAAGTTATTGAAAAACTTATTCATGATGAGTATCTAAGATATAAAAGCAAGCCTTTTGATTACAAAAATCCATCCTAGACAGGCAACGATAACTCCAAAAAATATAACGCCTACATTACTCATGTGAGTCGCCGGGAGAAAAATTTCCCGGCATAGTTTTTTCACAGGAGTAAATCATGCCTCAAATCCCCGATCCGCAGGATACCAGTGATGTGGTGCGTACCTGCCTCAATCTCTTACCCCGGCAGGCTACTGAACGTATTCTGTCCCGCCTCCAGGAGGCGATTAACTATGAACCCGTGATAGGCATCATGGGCAAAAGTGGTGCGGGCAAGAGTTCATTATGCAACGCGCTTTTTCAGCAACCCGTTTGTCTGACCAGTGATTTGTTAGGCTGCACCCGCGAACCCCAGCGTCTGTTACTCACCGTTGGTGAGCACAGCATGACACTGGTGGATTTACCGGGTGTGGGCGAAACACCGGAATACGACGAGGAATATCTGGCGCTCTATAAGGCGTTGCTGGGAGAGCTGGATTTGATTATTTGGGTACTGCGTGCCGATGACCGTGCCCGGGCAACGGATATCACGACATACAGGGCACTGATGGAAGCCGGTGCTGAACCTTCACGTTTCCTGTTTGTACTCACTCAGGCCGACCGTATTCCACCCCTCAGGGATGGTGAGCCCTGGCAGGCATCACCTTCTTCTGAGCAATGCCTTTCACTAGCTTCAGTCAGTGCGCAGGTTGCCGGTCAGTTGCCGTCCTCTTTCCCGGTCATGGCTGTCTCTGCACATACCGGCTATAACCTGCCCGCCCTGGTGGAGTTGATTGTGCATGCCTTGCCCGTACAGGCCAGCAGTACCGTGTATTGCCAGCTGAAACCAGAGCATCAGACCCCGGACACTGATGCCGCTGTACGGCAGCAGTTTGGTGAGGCAGCGGGTAAGGCTTTTGACACGGTGATTAATCCTGACCACCTGCCTTCTGTCTGGACTGCTCTGTTAAGGAGTATCCGACAAAAGTTAGTGCAACTTGCCACGGCATTATGGGACCGAATATTTGGCTGAAATCTGCCGCTTTACCCCTCAATTACCACATTCAAAAAACAGTATATTGATCTGTAAAAACGATCGATAATAGAATATCGATCGTTTTTATCTATTAAAATATCGATGTATAAGCCCCCTATTGATCGCTTTTACCTATCAAAGCAAAGGGATATTTCTTTCTCAAAAGTGTTCATGAGCACGACGAACAGGGACGTTGACGTGATGGTCAGGATACAAAGATGCATCAGGTTCTGTGTACCGCGTCCCCCGTTGCCGCTTCTGATTCATTAATAAGGTGACATATGAAAATTCAGACCGTGATTGCACTTGTTTTGTCAGCCATTTCGGTTTCTGCTCAGGCGGGTAACTGGGCTGTGAAAAACGGCTGGTGCCAGACGCTGACCGAAAATGGTCAGGCACTGGTGATGCTGAAAAACAACACCATTGGCATCTTTGGTCAGTTGCAGGGCTGCCCCAATGGCCCGCAGGAGCTGATGGGGAGTCGCATCAGTGTAAACGGCAATCTGGTACCCACGTCTCAGTTGTGCAACCAGCAAACAGGATTTAAGGCTGTTGAGGTTGAAGGCGGGCAGGCACCTGCAGCCGCCAGAAAGGCAATTGCTTCGATTGCAGGTCAGGAAACATCGACCCTTCAGGTCTTTGGTGCGCAACTGACATTCACCCGTGGGGACATGATGACGGTCTGCCCGAAATACGTATCTGGCCTTGCTGCCAGTGCCGGGAGTCGAGCGCCGGAGATTAACAAAGGCTCAGTCATGAAAGCGGCCAAAGAAGCATACACGAAAGAGTATGACCGTGACACGGCTGAGGCCGCTGATTTTGGCAGCTACAAAGTGGAGGGAAATACTGTGGTTTATGAGGTCTACAATGCCGGGTATCGTATCTACGATAAGGTGGTGGTGACCGTTGGTGCTGATGGTAAGGCCACCGGTGCCAGGGTTGAATATATGGGGCAATAACGTCTTATCCGCCACGCCATTTTTAATGTTAAAGGCCATGTTCCTTCGGGAGCGTGGCCTTTTCTTTTTATACCGATAAACGCACAAAGGAGTGAATTATGCGATTAGCATCCCGCTTTGGTGCGGTGAACCTTGTTCGCCGTGACCGTCCCTTAACCCGTGATGAACTTGCTCACTATGTTCCCAGCGTGTTCGGGAGTGACAAGCATGAATCTCGTTCAGACAGGTACACCTACATCCCGACCATCACCATCCTCGAAAGCCTGCTGCGTGAAGGCTTTGAGCCGTTCTTTGCCTGCCAGACAAAGGTTCGCGACCAGAGCAAGAGGGAGCACACCAAACACATGCTTCGCCTGCGTCGTGCCGGTCAACTGACCGGCCATCAGGTGCCGGAAATCATTCTACTTAATAGCCATGACGGCTCATCAAGCTACCAGATGCTGCCGGGATTATTTCGCGGCGTCTGTACTAATGGCCTGGTCTGCGGTCAGTCATTCGGAGAAGTGCGGGTACCGCATAAAGGGAATGTTGTTGAGAAGGTGATTGAAGGGGCTTACGAAGTGCTCGGGGTCTTTGACCGGGTGGATGAGAAACGCGATGCAATGCAGTCGCTGGCGTTACCAGCCCCGGCCCGTCACGCGCTGGCGAATGCCGCTCTGAAGTATCGCTTTGGTGAAGACCACCAACCGGTCACGGTATCGCAGTTGCTGACCCCACGTCGCCGGGAGGACTACAGCGATGACCTGTGGACAGTATACCAGCGTGTGCAGGAGAACCTGATGAAAGGTGGATTGTCAGGGCGAACCGCTCAGGGGAAAAGCAGTCGCACTCGTGCTGTTACCGGTATTGATGGCGATGTGAAGCTCAATCGCGCCTTGTGGGTTATGGCAGAAAACATGCTCGAGTTTTTCGGGCGTTAAACAACCGCTCCGGCATAAGGAGATAGTTTAATGAATACACAAAACTTTGAGTTCGCTGAGCAGGCAGCAATTACTGCCTCGGTGGTCCCTGACGAGTTACGCATAGGCTTCTGGCCGCAGCACTTTGGCTCCATCCCACAATGGATAACCCTTGAGCCCCGAATCTTTGGCTGGATGAGCCGTCTGTGTGTCGATTACCACGGTGGTATCTGGAACTTTTCGACGCTCAGCAACGGCGGTGCTTTCATGGCTCCTGAGTCAGAGCACGATAAGACGTGGGCATTGTTCAACAGCATGAACGGCAACGGCGCTGAACTTACTGGCGAAGCGGCAGGGATAGTCGCCTGTCTGATGGCATACAGCCACCACGCCTGTCATACCGAATGTGATGCGATGACTGAGCACTATTATCGCTTACGTGACTTCGCGCTACACCATCCAGAGTGCAGCGCCATTATGCATCTCATCGACTGAGGAATGCCTGAAATGAATACCGAATTATCCCCGCTGTCATCTCAGCCTGAACTCTTTCCGCTGGCGGTTATGACCCGGCATGGTTGTCTGCTCCCAGCGACATCCGGATTGACACCTTATGCCCAACGGACCATCCGCCGGGCTATCAATTTGCTTGATAAATATCTGCGCCGGCCTGGAATAGCCTTTACCTCAAGTACTGCTGCCCGTGACTGGCTTCGGCTACAGCTGGCCAGACAGGAACGGGAACTGTTTATGGTGCTCTATCTCGATAACCAGCACTGTTTACTGGAGAGCGAAACGCTGTTTGCCGGTTCGATTAACCATGTCCAGGTCCATCCCCGTGAGGTGGTGAAATCAGCGCTTCGCTTCAATGCTGCAGCTGTCGTACTGGCGCATAACCATCCATCCGGTGACCCGGAGCCCAGCCAGTGCGACCGCAACATTACGGGCAGGCTTAAAGAAGCGCTAGCACTGGTTGATGTGAACACGCTCGATCATCTGGTCATCGGTTCAGAGGGCATTGTGTCGTTCGCAGAGCGAGGCTGGATATGAAAATCATCAGCAAACGCCAGGCAATGACCCTGTACCGGCAACATCCTGGCTCCCGACTGTTTCGCTTCAGTACGAGCAAATATAAATGGTCAGGTAGTATCTGTCATTATGCTGGCCGCGAGGTGGAGGACATACGCGGCGTTCTGGCCGTGTTTGCTGAACGTCGCCAGGACCGCAATGGTCCCTATGTCATTCTTCGAAGCGTTACTCTCAATTAATCCTTCACTTTAATCAGGAACAATAATGAACAATCACTCAGAATCCGGTGCCATACCGGAGAATCCCCCCTGCCAGCAGTGGGGGCTAAAGAGTACGATCACACCCTGTTTTGGAGCACGTCTGGTGCAGGAAGGCGACCGCCTGCATTTTCTCGCTGACCGCGCCGGGTTTAACGGTGCTTTCAGCGACGAGCATGCGTTGCGCCTCGACCAGGCCTTTCCGTTGATACTCAAGCAGCTGGAGCTGATACTCACCAGCGGAGAACTCTCCCCCCGCCATCAGCACTGTGTCACCCTCTATCACAACGGACTCACCTGCGAAGCCGATACGCTTGGTAGTTGTGGCTACGTATACATCGCCATTTATCCCACTCAACGTTAATTACTTTCACGAGAGAAAAAATGAAATTTCTACCTACAACAAATATGCGGGCGGCGAAGCCATGCTTGTCGCCCGTGACTATCTGGCAAATGCTACTTAGTCGTCTGCTGGAACAGCATTATGGCCTGACACTAAACGATACACCTTTCTGTGATGAAACCGTCATACAGGAACATATCGATGCCGGTATCACTCTCGCTAATGCCATTAACTTTCTAGTCGAAAAGTACGAACTGGTTCGTATCGATCGCAGAGGGTTTAGCTGGCAAGAACAAACGCCATATCTCACGATTATTGATATCATGAGGGCCCGTCGCGATCTGGGTTTAATGAATCGTAATTAGTCTGATGCTAACGGTATCGCTGCTTTTGAGTATGCCTGCCATTTGGTATCATCTCGCTTCCTGCTGATTTATCGACAAAGGTAATTGCTTGAATTCAAAGCTTCTGTGCTTTGGGGGTATCTTTGGGGGTATAAGTAAAGTTATAACTTGAAAATTTCATATTTTTCAATTTATTGGAGAGTCTATTCTAATCCCTTCGCCCGCTCCAAGACTCTCTCCCTGTAGTTATTCTTTATAAATGTTAAATAGATACATCGGAATCCGGTGGCAGCGTGCTGTTACCTTCACCCAGATTACGTTGTAGCAATACCGTGTCGAGCCATAGCCCATGTTTGAAGCCAATGTTTTTCAGTGTGCCGATTTGCGTAAATCCGGCCTGCTGATGGACTTTTAACGATCCCTGATTATTGCTGTCGCCGACGATGGCAATCAGTTGCCGATAACCCTGTGCTTCAGCCCAGCCAATCACATGACGCAGTAAGGCTTTTCCTACACCCTGACGCTGAGCCGTTGGAGCAATATAAATCGAATCCTCAAGGGTATAGCGGTAGGCATAGCGCTCGCGGTAGCGGGTGAGGTAGCAATACCCGATGACCTTATCTTCCTACAGAGCGACGACCCACGGCAGCCCGAGGCTGCGGATTTTTTCCAGACGAGCAAGCATCTCGTGTGCATCCGGCGGGTCGGTTTCAAAGCTGCCGGTACCGTGAAGAACATGATGTGCATAGATATCGCGTATGGCGAGGATGTGCTTTTCTTCTGCGTTAACGATTTTCATTGACCGGCTCCCATTGGCGTCTTTGCCCAGATTACCTGAAAGACTGAGGGGAAGGTAAGTGCAAAAAATTATGCTTCTATCAGTTGCTTGTAATGCAAATAGGCTTGCATATTGTAAGGGGAAATAATTGATTGTGGTTGATATTGTCAATAGTACGCAAGGTTGGTAAATATATTAACAGGTAGAGTAATACACAATTATTCACGCACGTATTTGATTGAGTTTCCAAATACCAATTATGGTAGGTTTCGAAAAATGATAAATAAAGTTGTTTGATTTCAACGCATTGTTACTGTATCTAATTCTTCTTGCGCCTGTACCCTTATTTTCATTTCATTGGCCCTGTTTGAGCCCTAAAAATTAAGTTATATTTTGTTGTTAGCAGAGAGCCTATTATCAGATTTTTCTCTATTCACCTCTCAAAATAGTTACCATGCAAACAGTTGCGCGGTGTAGCTATGCTAACCAGCAATAGTAAGCATCGTCACATGATGTCACCGGGCAAACTTTGTTTAAATCCAGAATTCAATTCCAAGAGTATTAGGATTATTTAGTCTAAAATACTTTTTTGCCTAAGACTTTTCTTATTGCGTAGCCACGAACTACATGGAGTGATAAAATTCCCGAGTTTATGCCTCCTGTCCAACGATTAGAGGACGCGGTGCGGGTAGTCAATAAGACGAAAGAATTAATTGCTTCATAACCCTATTACGAAATAAGCGGCAGTGCATCTTACATGGTCGGCAACTGTCAGGGATTGACCGTAACTTATTGAAAACGCTTATTTTTACTCTGATGTAAGATATAAGGGCAGATATGTTCAGTATGCGTCGACATGCCAACTTCATTAAACGTTTTAAGTCTGTAAGCTGTTTATTTACGGCAAGCATTCTTTTCCCTATGCAAATCTCTGCTGCGGTATCAGATTATGATGCTTTGGTTATTGAAGCGCGGGGGGGGAATAGTGCGCCACTATTGCGCTACCTTGAGGATCAGGGAAAGAAAAGTGCGCTAACGCCAAATCAGGTTGCCGACTGGCTGCAGGTTTCTGGTTGGGTTGAGAACAACGATAAAACAACCATTCAAATCTGGCAGCGGTATCGTGGGCAGATGGATGTGCCTGTGCGCGGCAAAGTCGCCGCTGCACGTGCGTACCGTAACCAGAAAAACTGGAATGATTCATTGGCGGTGTGGGAAAGCGTTTTACAGGAAGAGCCTGATAACGTAGATGTACGCACCGGCTGGATAATGACGTTGGCGGATGCGCGCTACAACCAACAAGCCCTTACTGAAGCGAATAAATGGGCGCAGGCGCATCCGGGCGCAGACTCCGACGCACTGCTTGCCTACGTATATCATTCTCAGGGGAAAAACTGGGATGCACTGTTGGTTGCCAGCCAGGCGGATGATGTTGATCCAGGCAACAAAAATGCAAAATCCACGCTGCTATCTGCGCTGTCGGCGAACCGCGTTTCCGGACCCGCTTTAAATATGGCGGAGGTCGTTCCCACGGCTGATCCAGTGAAGCGCCGTCTTGAGCTTGATGCGGCGGCTGAAATGGTACGCTCCTCCTATACGTCCGCACGTAATGAAGAAGAACGGTTTATCGTGGCCGATAAAGCGCTGGCCCGTTATGACCAGTTGCTGGCGGCCTGGAAAGATGAGCCGTCTGCGCAGAATGATGTCCGTCGGGCGAGAATTGACCGTATGGGTGCCCTGTTGGTGCGTAAGCGTACTGCCGAAGTGATTGATGAGTATGAATCCCTTTCTGCAAGCGGCGAAGTACCAAACTATGCAAAACGCTGGGTGGCATCAGCATGGTTAAGCGAACGCCAGCCGGAAAAAACCGAAGCGATGCTGGCGAGCATCTACTACCCGAATGGACCTATCCCGGTGACGCCGCTCAGTCCTGAGGATCAACAAGATCTGTTCTACGCGCACATTGATAATGAAAACTTCGATGCTGCCAAAAAACAAGTCGATGATTTGATCAAAGAGAGTCCGTATCTGCGGCGTATCTATGGCTCGCCAACGCCGCAGCCTAACGATAACTGGCTGCTCGGACAGTCGCTACTGACGCAATATCATATCGCTGCCAATGAACTGCCAGAGGCAGAAAAGCTCGCAGAGCATCTGGCACGAACAGGCTCTGGTAACCAGGGATTGCGCATATCTTATGCCTCTGTGCTTGAAGCGCGTGGATTGCCGCATGCGGCGGAGAAAGAGCTTAAGCTGGCGGAAGTCATTGAGCCAAGCAACCTGGAGCTGGAACGTCAGCAGGCTTACGTTGCACTGGATCTTCAGGAGTGGAAACAGGCAGATGAACTGACGGATGACGTTATTGCCCGTAGCCCGGATGATGAAGCGACGCTGCGCCTCGCGCGTATTCGTGATGTCCACAAAATGTCGGAAGTGCGCATTAGCGGTACGCAGGGGATCTCGTCCGATAGCCCGGTCAGCGGTAAGAATGACTTCAACATCAACACGGCTATTTACAGTCCGCCGATTAATGACAACTGGCGACTGTTTACCGGATTCAACTTCGCTACCGGTGAATTTGAGGAAGGGAAGGGCATCAGCCGCGATCTGGCGGCGGGGGCAGAATGGACTTCCCGTGATTACTGGGCGGAAATGGAAGTGTCTGGCCGAAATTATGGCGATGGTCAGAAGATTGGCGGGCGTCTATCCGGCTGGCATGACTTCAATGACAACTGGCGCGTTGGTGGGTCGGCCGAGCGTCTTTCGCGCAACACGCCACTGCGCGCGCTGCGTAGCGGCGTGTATGCCAACGGCGGCGATATGTTTGTTCGCTGGTATCAAAACGAACGACGTGAATATCAACTGTCGTTTGCCGCATCACATTTCTCGGACGGTAACGATCGCATCGAATATGGACTCAGCGGAAAAGAGCGCATGTGGACCACGCCGCGCTTCACGCTGGACTTTACACCGGGTATCGGCGGGAGCACCAACACCAAAGAAAATGTTCCGTATTACAACCCGAAGAGTGATTTTTCGGTTGTCCCTGGCCTGAGCGCAGAGCAGGTTCTTTACCGCCACTATGATACCGTCTGGACGCAGCAAGGTCTGGCTGGCGTAGGTGGCTACTGGCAGCAAGGTGAAGATGCAGGCGCTATCGTCCAGGTGGGATACGGCCAACGGCTTAAATGGAACAACGTCGTAGACGGCGGGGTGATGCTGATTTGGGATAAACGCCCCTATGACGGTAAACGTGAGCGGAATATCTCCCTCGCTTTCGATTTAAATGTCAGGTTTTAAGGATTGTTCATGCTGAAAAGATGCCTGTGGCTTAGCGCATTAATCGCTGGCTGGTTGATGATTACCGCGTGCAGCAGCGCGCACAATACAACGCCTCGCTATGTTCCTCCCGCAGAGAGAACGCCGCTGACGGCGGATCATCCGTGGCCGAAAAATAGCTTTCTGGTGCTCGGCTACCATGATGTGGAGGATGGTGCAGCCGACCAGCGCTACCTCTCTGTGCGTACCAGCGCGTTGAGCGACCAAATGGCCTGGCTGCGTGATAATGGCTATCAACCGATCAGCGTGCAGCAAATTCTGGACGCCCATGACGGTAAAATTGTACTGCCGGAAAAAGCGGTACTGCTCACCTTTGACGATGGATATAGCAGTTTTTATACCCGCGTCTGGCCGCTACTGAAAGCCTACAACTGGCCTGCGCTCTGGGCGCCAGTAGGCAGTTGGGTTGATGCGCCAGCCAACAAAAAAGTCGATTTTGGCGGCTTAATGACCGCGCGAGATAAATTTGCCACCTGGAAAATGGTCGAAGAAATGGGTAAATCGCCGTTGGTGGAAGTCGGTGCGCACACCTGGAACTCGCACTTTGGCGCTGAGGCCAACCCGCAGGGGAGTAAAGAGCCCGCTGTGGCGAACCGCCTGTATGATAAGAAAACCGGCACTTACGAAACGGACGAACAGTACACGCGACGTATAAACACGGATATCTCTCTGATCACTAACAAGATCAAAGCGGTGACCGGCAAATCGCCGCGCGCGTGGGTATGGCCTTACGGCGCAGCCAACGGTACAACGTTAAACCTGGCCAAAGAGCATGGCTATAAGATGGCCTTTACGCTTAATGAAGGGTTGGCGAATGCCGCGTTTCTCGATGATATTCCGCGCGTGCTGATTTCTGATAACCCATCCCTCAAGCGCTTTGCCAGCCAGGTCGCTCAGGTCCGTGAACCACAGACGATGCGCGTGATGCATGTCGATCTGGATTACGTGTATGACAAAGACCCTGCTCAGCAGAAGCGAAATATCGATAAGCTGATCCAGCGCGTTTATGACATGCGTATTTCCCATGTCTTCCTGCAGGCGTACGCCGATCCGCAGGGCGACGGGAATATTCGCGAACTCTATTTCCCCAACCGCTGGCTGCCGATGCGTGCCGATCTCTTTAACTATATCTCCTGGCAGTTACAAACGCGGGCAGGGGTGACGGTGTATGCCTGGATGCCGGTTCTGGCTTTCGATCTCGACGCGTCCATTCCACGCGTAACCGCATGGGATCCGAAAACGGGACGCACTGCTATCAATCACGAGAACTATGTTCGTCTCTCGCCCTGGGACAGCGAAGCGCGCAAACGCATCACTGAAATCTATGAAGACCTGGCGAAGCACGCCAGCTTCAAAGGTATTTTGTTCCATGACGATGCTTTCCTGACGGATTTTGAAGATGCGTCACCGGAGGCGTTAGCCGCCTACCGTGCCGCAGGGCTTCCGGGCAGTATCGAGCAAATACGTAATAATCCTCAGGCGTTCGAGCGCTGGACTCGCCTGAAAAGTAAGATGCTGATTGACTTCACCAAACAACTGACCCGGACGGTGCGTAATATTCGCGGTCCACAGGTGCAAACTGCGCGCAATATTTACGCCATGCCGGTACTGGAGCCTGAAAGTGAAGCCTGGTTTGCACAAAACCTGAATGATTTCCTCAATACCTATGACTGGACGGCGCCGATGGCGATGCCATTCATGGAACAGATCCCGGCCAATGATGCCAACGCATGGCTTGACCGACTGGTGAATGCCGTTGCACAAACCCCTGGGGCGCTGGATAAAACCGTGTTTGAACTGCAGGCACGAGACTGGCGTAAATCCGGGGATCAGGCTGAAATCAGCGGAAAACAAATAGCCGAATGGATGCGCCAGCTGAAATTAAGCGGTGCAGGTAACTACGGCTATTACCCGGATGATTTCATCAGCGACAAACCTGAGATGTCAGAGATTCGCTCGACGTTCTCCTCATACTGGTATCCGCAAAAATGACCGATCGCATTATTGCTTTCCTGATACTTTGCCTGATGTTCAGCCTGCCGTTTGGCGTGGCTGTCATCTTTACGGGTGAAGTGATGTTGAACTTCGTCTTCTTCTGGCCATTGTTCATGTCTGCTTTGTGGATAAGCGGCGGGGTCTATTTCTGGTTTTACCGTGAACGTCACTGGAAATGGGGAGATGACACGCCACCACCGACCCTGCCGGGGAATCCACTGGTTTCCATTCTGATCCCCTGTTTTAACGAAGGGATCAACGCGCGTGAAACCATTGAGGCAGCACTGGCACAGCGATATAAGAATATCGAAGTGATCGCCATCAACGATGGCTCGACGGATGACACTCACGACGTGCTGGAACAACTGGCAGTGGAATACCCCAGCCTGCGGGTGATTCATCTGGCTGAAAACCAGGGTAAAGCGCTGGCGCTCAAGACCGGTGCAGCCGCTGCGCGCAGTGATTACCTGGTGTGCATTGATGGCGATGCGTTACTGGATCGTGATGCCGTTGCCTATATTGTGGCTCCGCTGATCCAGTTCCCGCGCGTTGGTGCAGTGACGGGGAACCCGCGTATTCGAACCCGCTCTACGTTAATCGGTCGTGTGCAGGTCGGTGAGTTCTCTTCCATTATCGGCTTAATTAAGCGTACTCAGCGAGTCTATGGGCAGATCTTTACCGTTTCCGGCGTAGTTGCGGCGTTTCGTCGTCGCGCGTTGGCCGAGGTCGGTTACTGGAGCCCGGACATGATCACCGAAGATATCGATATCAGCTGGAAGCTGCAATTGCGCCACTGGTCGGTATTCTTTGAGCCGCGCGCGCTGTGCTGGATCCTGATGCCTGAAACCTTAAAAGGGCTGTGGAAGCAGCGTTTGCGCTGGGCGCAGGGTGGTGCAGAGGTGTTTATCGTTAACATGCGTCGCCTGTGGTCGTGGGAGTTCCGTCGTATGTGGCCGCTGTTTCTTGAGTTCTGTTTTTCTACCGCCTGGTCGTTTGCCTATGCGATCAGTATCGTGCTGTTCCTGTTAGGACTGATGATCCCGATGCCGGACTCGCTGTATGTACAGCATCTTTTCCCGCCAGCCTTTACCGGGCTTATCCTCGGCGTGGTGTGCTTGCTGCAGTTTGCGGTGAGCCTGATGATTGAACGACGCTATGAAAAAGGCATTGGCGCCTCGTTGTTCTGGATTATCTGGTTCCCGGTGGTGTACTGGATGCTAAGCCTGTTCACCACGCTGGTCGCGTTCCCGAAAGTGATGCTCAAACGCAAACGTGGCAGAGCGCGTTGGGTGAGTCCTGACCGCGGTATTGGGAGGATCGAATCATGAACCAGCCACTGATCTTCACAGAGCGGCGTTTGCTGCCGCGCATCATCGATGTGTTGTTGACGGCCATCGCATGGGTTGGATTTATCTATTTGATCTATAAAGGGCTGATCACAGCCCTGGCGCATTCACCGTATATGGGGGTGCGACCCTTTTTCACCACGCTGGATACGGTCACGTTTTATATCCTTGTCGCCCTGGTCAACGGACTGGTGCTGATCGGCTGGGCGAAATACAACCAGTTTCGTTTTCGGGTGGAGCGTCGCAGCCGTAGACCAGGACTGGAACACCATGAGCTGGCAGAAAGTTTGCGTATTACCCGGGAGCTGGTTATGGAACTGAACAAGGCGAGGGTGCTGACGGTCCACCATCATGAGAATGGCGAAATCAGTCATATCGATGTGGACAGGGATATTGCCGATAACCGCCTCCCGCCGCCGACGCCAGCGATGCTGGAGTATTTGCCGCCAGAGCCGCAGCCGTCGATACAGAAAAAGCCTGAATGATATTTCTGCTTTCAGCCGCTTCCTTCAGCCTCGCATAGGTCTATGATTAGACCCAGACAATAAAAAAATGCGAGGCAATGTCGTGGATAAGGAACTACTGGATGCAGGTTACCGGGCCTATACCGGCGAGAAGATTGACGTCTACTTCAACACGGCGATGTGTCAGCATTCGGGCAATTGCGTGCGGGGAAGCGCGAAGCTGTTTAACCTGAAACGTAAACCGTGGATTATTCCGGATGAAGTGGACGTTGCTACGGTCATCAAGGTCATCGATACCTGTCCGAGCGGTGCGCTGAAATATCGCCAAAAATGAGTGAGGGAAGCATGGAAATTCTTGCAGGCCATAACAAGTTTTATGTCAATGATGCTGAGGGCAACCAGGTTGCCGAGATTGTTTTCGTGCCGACGGGCGAGCATCTGAGCATCATTGAACATACCGATGTCGATCCCAGTCTGAAAGGTCAGGGCGTCGGCAAACAGCTGGTGGCGAAAGTGGTAGAGAAGATGCGCGCTGAAAACCGCAAAGTTATTCCGCTGTGCCCGTTTGCCAAACATGAATTTGATAAAACCCGCGAGTACGACGATATCCGCGCCTGATTATCTAATATGCACCGGAAGGTATAACAGCCATCCGGTGCATCACGCCCGATGCAGTAAATCCTGATAAATCCCCGTCAGTATCCCTTGCGGGCCAAACTCTTTTTTAATCCACTGAGTGACACGACCGGTTGCCGAATGCTGGGTTGCCAACAGCATTCGTGAATCCTGACGCGGGTTGTGGATCTGCCGTGTCACCAGCAACGACTTTTCCATCGCCTCGCGCACCATATAGTCTGGCAGAAAACCGATGCCCTCCCCTAGGATCTGGCACTGGCACTTGGTATTAAAATCGGGAACCAGAATCGACTCCTGTCCGTGTAACAGCCAGCCGACCTTCTTATTGATGGTATGTGCGGTGTCTTCCACCATGATGTTCGGGTACAGGCGCAGTTGGCTCTCAGAAATGGGTTCAGGCATAAACGCCAGCGGATGATCCGGGGCAATAGCGAACGACCAACGGATCGCGCCGATCTCGGTGTAATCAATTCCGCCGCCGTCCAGTAATGTATCGGGCGCGCCAATGGCGATATTGGCCTGGTTGTTGATGATCGAATCCCAGACGCCGTTATACACCTCTGTAGTGACGGTTATCTGGCAGGTTGGAAACTGTTTCTTGAGTACCTGCAGCAGCCGCGCCGTATGTTGAGGGGTATACAACAGCTGGTTAATGCAGATGCGCACCCGAGCCTCAATTCCCTGAGCGATGGTATCAATGCTGCGCTTGATTGCGTGGAAATCGTTGAGCAGGTCGGTCGCCTTACGAAACAGATAGCGTCCGGACTCGGTCAGCTCAATGCTGCGAGTACTGCGGGTAAACAGCACCACGTCGAGACCCATTTCCATGCGCTTAATGGTGTAACTAATTGCCGATGTGGTTAAGCCAAGCTCCTCCGCTGCCTTGCTGAAACTGCTATAGCGGGCAGCCATCGTAAATGCCAGTAGGTTTTCCTCGGTAAATATTGAATTCATCTTTCTCCCCTCCGGCGACAATGCGCATCCGCAACACGATGATTGTTGAATGTATTTGTAATCCTTATACAGAGCAATCAGTTTTGAACAGAATTTAACACCAGTTTTACATTTGATTTGAAGGCAATCACACTTCTGTATTTTAATTGCAGGCCGCTATCCGTGCAGCATACCGCCTGATTTCCCGGACTACTGATTAGTGGCTAAAAGGGGCCCAGCCATAAGGGAAAGATTGCACTACAGCACGTTTTGTCCTCATTGTTAAAATTGATTCAATAATCGATGCGCTAACGATGAATGAAATTTAAGCGGATGTTATTCTCTGCACTCTATTGCTATTCTCAGGTTATCGGATATTTAAAAAGTCTAAAAAACTGCAGGAGAGCGATTATGTCAGAGAAAGAACTCATTACTGAATTTTTGCTGGCGGCAGAGCAGGGCAATGCCGATGGATTAAAATCCTGTCTGGCAAAAAATGTGGATATTAACGCCACCAACCGCCAGGGGCGTACTGCCATTATTATTGCCAGCCTGAATAAACATTATGACTGTGTTTCTTTATTGATTGCTGCGGGTGCCGATATTAATAAACAAGATCAAACTTGTTTTAACCCCTTCCTGATTAGCTGCCTGACGAATGATTTAACGCTGTTGCGTACGGTATTACCGGCTAACCCCGACCTCAATTGCCTGAGCCGTTTTGGCGGCGTTGGTATTACACCTGCCAGCGAAAAAGGTCATGTCGAGATCGTGCGCGAACTACTGCTGCGTACCGATATCAATGTCAACCATACTAATTTTGTTGGCTGGACGCCGCTCCTGGAAGCCATCGTGCTAAATGACGGCGGTGCGAAGCAGCAGGAGATCGTTAAGCTGCTGCTCGACCATGGCGCAAACCCGCACATGACGGATAAATACGGTAAAACCCCGCTGGAACTGGCGCGAGAGAAAGGGTACCACGAAATTGCCGAGCTGCTGATTGCGGCCGGAGCCTGACACAGGAGCGCCATTATCGCTACGCCATCACGGCGATGCGTACGGGCGCTAACCGCAGACAGCGCGTTTCTCACTTTCCGGGGAACGGGACGGGTTGAACAGGTTTTTTCTCACGCGGTAAACCTGTTGATACCCGAACAGCAGCGGCTGTTGACGTTACTGAGTGAAGATTGTGATAACGCACCTAACAGCTGTCGGTTGGCGTTGACGCATTGTGAAGACCTGTTTCACCCCGGTGAGCGGGTCAATTTTAGCGGGTCGGGAATAGTTGTTGGCAATGATAAATGGATAGAAACCGCCGGTTGCCTGCTGTGGCGAATACCACGGTGGATATCTGATGCAGCAAGCCTTGCCGCAGTCGGCTGGCAGCATTGGGAAGAGGTTATCCGCCAACAGCTAAAAAGCGACGACACATTATTTCTGTACCAGGGTGACAATCCGTTTTATCAGGAAATCACCCGTCAATTACTCAACCGCCGACAAACATTACTGATGGCGTTGCGTACAGGAGAAAATATTACTACGGCGGTCAGCCATTTAATTGGTTTGGGGATAGGGCTGACGCCCTCATCGGATGATTATTTAGTAGGCTTAAGCACCATTTTATTTATTCCCGGACATCCGCTGAGGAAATATCGAGATGATTTTTTAGCAGCATTGCAACGTGCAGGAAATAATACAACGCTACTTAGCAAAATAACGCTAGAGGAAGCATTTAATCAGCGTTATCGGGAAAGCATCGGCCGGCTGCTGAACCAATTTATTACTGAGCAACAACTCGTTTCTACGCAATATATTACTGACATTAAAAATATCGGTTCAAGTTCTGGCTGCGACATGCTGTATGGCATGGCGGATGCCTGCGCCCTGAGCCACAGGTCCGGAGGGAATTATGTCGATCAGGATAGTTGTTAAAAAGAACACGTATTTTGATTCTGTCTCACTGATGTCTATCTCCACGCGCGCAAATAAGCTCGATGGCGTTGAGCAGGCGTTTGTGGCTATGGCGACAGAGATGAATAAGGGTGTGCTGAAGAATCTCGGCCTGCTGACGCCTGAGCTGGAAGAGGCGAAAAGTGGCGATCTGATGATTGTCATTAAAGGCGCCAGCGAGGCGGCGAACGACCAGACGCTGATGGCGATTGACGATCTGTTTACGCATAAAGAGCAGGGTGGCCAGCATGAATCGCGCTATGCCACGCTTGCCAGCGCGAAGAAGCTTGTCTGGGATACCTATCTGGCTGTCATCTCAGTCAATGTCCTGTCTGCCGGGCGTGACGCGCTCCGGTCTCTAAAAAATACCTCAATTGTTTTCTTTTCCTCGCACCCCTTCTCTCTGGAGGGCGGGCTGGCTTTAACGCATGTGGCGCAAAAAAGGGGTTTGTTGATGTGGGGACCAGTTTGGGAACCCGCCATTATTAACGGCGCGGCGCTGTGTTTTGGCAACGCGGTGCGTCGCGGCAACATCGGCATTATTGGTGCCTCCGGTACCGGTAGCCAGGAACTGAGCGTACGCATTCACGAGTTTGGCGGCGGGATTTCCCAGCTGATTGGCACAGGTGGACGCGATCTGAGCGAAAAGATTGGTGGTCTGATGATGCTTGACGCGATTGGCATGCTGGAGGCCGATCCGCAAACCGAGATCATCGCGCTTATCTCCAAACCGCCTGCGCCAGCGGTGGCGCGCAAGGTGCTGGAACGTGCGCGCGCCTGTCATAAGCCCGTGGTGGTGTGTTTCCTCGGACGTGAAGCCGCGCCTGCGGATGAAAAAGGCCTACAGTTTGCCCGCGGTACTAAAGAGGCGGCGTTGAAAGCGGTACTGCTGACCGGCGTGAAAAAAGAGAGTCTGGATCTGCATCCGCTCAACTGGCCGCTGATTGAAGAGGTTCGCGCCCGTCTGACTCCACAGCAAAAGTACATCCGTGGCTTGTTCTGCGGCGGCACGTTGTGCGATGAGGCGATGTTTGCTGCCATGGAAAAACATGCCGAAGTTTACAGCAACATTCATCCGGATCCGGCGTTCCGCCTGAAAGATCTCAACCGCAGCGTGGCGCATACCTTCCTCGATTTCGGTGATGACGATTTTACCAATGGCAAACCGCACCCGATGATCGATCCCACCAACCGCATTAGTCGTCTGTTACAGGAAGCGCGCGATCCTGAAGTTGGCGTGATCGTGATGGACTTCGTCCTTGGATTTGGATCGCATGAAGATCCGGTTGGCGTGATGCTCGATGCGATCGTTGAAGCCAAAGCGATCGCCGTCGCAGACGGTCGTCCGCTTGAGATCCTCGGCTATGTGCTGGGAACCGATCTTGATACGCCGTCGCTGGAAAAACAGTGTCAGATGCTGACCGACGCCGGGGTTATCTGGGCGAGCAGTAGCACCAACACAGGATTGCTGGCGCGTGAATTTATCTGTAAAGGGGAGGAAGCCTGATGAGCCAGACACTGTTTAACCAGCCGCTGAACGTGATTAACGTTGGCATAGCAATGTTCAGCGATGACCTGAAAAAGCAGAACGTACCGGTGACTCAGCTCGATTGGACGCCGCCGGGCCAGGGCAACATGCAGGTGGTAGCGGCACTGGATGACATTGCCGATTCGCCGCTGGCAGACAAAATCGCGGCCGCTAACCAGCAGGCGCTGGAACGCATTATCCAGTCGCATCCGGTGCTGATTGGCTATGACCAGGCGATCAACGTCGTGCCGGGCATGACCCGTAACACCATCCTGCACGCCGGGCCGCCAATCCGCTGGGAAAAAATGTGCGGCGCAATGAAGGGGGCGGTAACCGGGGCGCTGGTCTTTGAAGGGCTGGCGAAAGATCTGGATGAAGCCGCCGAACTGGCCGCCTCGGGTGAAATCATCTTCTCTCCGTGCCACGAGCATGACTGTGTCGGCTCGATGGCGGGCGTGACGTCGGCATCGATGTTTATGCACATCGTCGAGAACAAAACCTATGGCAACCGCGCATATACCAATATGAGCGAGCAGATGGCGAAGATCCTGCGTATGGGCGCGAACGATCAGAGCGTTATCGATCGTTTGAACTGGATGCGCGATGTGCTGGGACCGATGCTGCGCGATGCTATGAAGCTGGCGGGCGAAATCGATCTGCGCCTGATGCTGGCGCAGGCATTGCACATGGGTGATGAGTGCCATAACCGCAACAACGCCGGGACGGCGCTGCTGATTCAGGCGCTGACGCCGTGGATTATTCAGACCGGCTATCCGGTTGAGCAGCAACGTGAGGTGTTCGAGTTCGTCCTTAGTAGTGATTACTTCTCCGGACCGACCTGGATGGCGATGTGTAAAGCCGCAATGGACGCTGCACACGGTATTGAATACAGCACCGTGGTGACGACGATGGCGCGCAACGGCGTTGAGTTCGGTCTGCGCATTAGCGGCTTACCGGGCCAGTGGTTTACCGGTCCGGCGCAGCAGGTGATTGGGCCGATGTTTGCGGGCTATAAGCCGGAAGATTCCGGACGTGATATCGGCGATAGCGCGATCACCGAAACCTACGGCATTGGCGGTTTCGCGATGGCGACGGCACCGGCCATCGTAGCGCTGGTGGGCGGTACGGTCGAAGAGGCCGTTGATTTCTCTCGCCAGATGCGAGAAATCACTCTCGGCGAAAACCCCAACGTCACCATTCCACTGCTTGGTTTTATGGGCGTACCGACCGCTATCGATATTACGCGTGTAGGCAGCACCGGCATTCTGCCGGTGATCAACACCGCTATTGCGCACAAAGACGCGGGGATCGGCATGATCGGCGCCGGAATAGTTCACCCGCCGTTCGCCTGTTTTGAAAAGGCGATCCTCAACTGGCGCGACCGCTACTGCCAATAACAATAACCGGGGCTAACGCGGTTAGCCCCACAGTAGCGAAGCGAAAAACGTTGCTTACCTGCAGGGCTGGGCGATCTCCGCGATCGCAAACGATGCTTAACCTGTTAAGGATATTCCATGAACAGCATAAAACTAGAATGGAAACGTGGTGACTGGGCGGCTTACTTTGGGCTGATGACCAACAACCTGACTAACCTGCTGACAATGATGGGACTACTCATTTTTGTCGTCGGGATCCCTACCGAAATTGTCTATGGTCGCATTGCGCCTGCCTTTGGTCTGGCGGTGCTGGTGGCCAGCGTCTGCTACGCCTGGTTTGGCCTGCAGATGGCAAAGCACACCGGGCGTAACGACGTAACGGCGCTGCCGTCCGGACCGAGTGCACCGTCAATCTTCACCGTGACCTTCCTGGTGCTGATGCCGGTTTATCAGCAAACCAAAGATGCCAACTTCGCTATCCAGATAGCCCTGGTGTGGTGCTTTGTCGAAGCGTTGATCCTGGTCGGTGGCTCCTTCCTGGGCGAGACCATCCGCAAGATGATCCCACGTACGGTACTGCTTTCTTGTCTGTCCGGCCTGGGGCTGTTGCTGCTGGCGATGAACCCGATGCTGCAGGCATTCGAAGCGCCGACCGTCTCTTTCATCGTCCTGTTGCTGATCTTCATTAACTGGTTCGGTAAGAAGCCGATTTTTGCTCGTATTCCTACCGGTTTGCTGCTGCTGATTGCCGGTACGGCCCTGGCATGGATCTCCGGTTTACAAAGCCCGGAAGCCATTAAAGCGTCGATGTCTTCCTTTGGCTTCAACCCGCCGGAAATTCATGTCGACAGCTTCCTGCAAGGTTTACCGCACGCACTACCGTATCTGGCTTCTGCAGTTCCTTTGGGCCTGGCGAACTATATTTTTGACCTTGAGAACATTGAAAGTGCGCACGCGGCGGGCGATGAGTACAACACCCGTAAGGTCATGATGGCGAACGGCTTTGCCTCCATGCTCGGCTGCATGCTGGGTAACCCGTTCCCGGTGACCGTATATGTTGGGCATGCGGGCTGGAAAGCGATGGGGGCCAGCATCGGCTATACCCTCGCTTCAGGCATCACCATGTTCCTGGTGCCGCTGTTTGGGCTGGGGGCGTTTATGCTCGCTATTATTCCGATGACCGCGATAGTGCCGATTCTGGTGTTTATCGGCGTGGTGACCGCCAACCAGGTGGTGCGAGAAACGCCCAAAGTCGAGGTTCCCGTCATCTTCATCTGTCTTTTCCCGTGGATTGCCAACTGGGCATTGACCATCGTCAACAGCGTGATGGGCGCTGCCGGAACATCCGCGGGGAAACTGGGTAGCGACTTGCTGCACAGCAAAGGTGTCTATTACGACGGACTGGTGCATCTGGGAAGCGGCGCGCCGCTGGCCAGCATGCTGTGGGGCTGCGTCGCTATCTTCGCCATTATGAATAAGCCGCTGCGCGGGGCGATTGCCGCAGCCTTTGGCGCGCTGTTATCGCTGTTTGGCGTGATTCACTCCCCTGCGGTTGGCTTTGCGGAAGGCAGCTCGATGATGTTTGTTGTGGCCTACCTGATGATGAGCGGCATGTTTGTCCTCAAGCATGTTCTTGATAGCCGTGAAGCGGTGACTGCGCCTGAGCAGGAACCGACGAAAACGACCTGAATTGCCTGCAAGCGGAAGATAACACTATGAAAGAACTTGTGGTCGTTGCCATTGGCGGCAACAGCATTATCAAAGATAACGCCAGCCAGTCGATTGAACACCAGGCTGAAGCGGTGAAAGCGGTAGCGGATACGGTGCTGGAGATGCTGGCATCGGACTACAACATTGTGCTGACGCACGGTAACGGGCCACAGGTAGGGCTGGATCTGCGGCGTGCGGAAATCGCGCACGAGCGTGAAGGGCTGCCGCTTACCCCGCTGGCAAACTGCGTTGCCGATACGCAGGGCGGTATCGGTTATCTGATCCAACAGGCGCTGAATAACCGTCTGGCGCGGCGCGGTGAGCAGAGGGCAGTTACGGTGGTCACGCAGGTGGAGGTCGACAAAAACGATCCGGGCTTCGCTAATCCGACCAAGCCCATTGGAGCGTTCTTTAGCGAAGTGCAGCGTGATGAACTGCAGCGGGTCAATCCGGGCTGGCGCTTTGTTGAGGATTCGGGGCGCGGCTACCGTCGGGTAGTCGCCTCTCCACAACCGAAGCGCATTGTCGAGGCGGAGGCGATCAAAACGCTGACCCAGCAAGGCTTTGTGGTTATTGGCGCGGGCGGCGGCGGGATCCCGGTGGTGCGTAGCGATCAAGGGGATTACCAGAGCGTGGACGCGGTGATTGATAAAGATCTCTCCACGGCGCTACTGGCGCAGGAGATCCGCGCCGACATTTTGGTGATCACCACCGGCGTCGAGCAGGTCTGTATTCATTTTGGCAAACCCAACCAGCAGGCGCTGGATACGGTGGATGTCGCAACGATGACCCGTTACATGCAGGAGGGACATTTCCCGCCTGGCAGCATGTTACCCAAGATCGTTGCCAGCCTGGCGTTTCTGGAGCGTGGCGGTAAACGAGTGATCATCACCACGCCGGAATGCCTGCCTGCCGCACTGCGCGGCGAAACGGGCACCCATATTGTCCATTCCTGAGAGGAGACGTGAATGAAGGAAAGTAACAGCCGCCGTGAATTTTTAAGCCAGAGCGGAAAAATGGTGACCGCTGCCGCGCTGTTTGGCGCGGTCGCTCCGGTCGCGTATGCTGCTAATCCTGTCGGGAACACCTGCGGGTCGAAGAGCACAATGACGATTAACGATAAACACTATTACCTGGATAACGTCCTGCTGGAAGCGGGCTTTGATTACGAAAACTCGGTGGTGGTGCACACCCGTACCGCGTTGCAAACCGTTGAAATCCAGGACGGAAAAATCGTTGCGCTGCGCGAGAATAAGCAGCATCCGGATGCGACGCTGCCGCACTACGATGCGGGTGGAAAGCTGATGCTGCCCGCCATGCGCGACATGCACATCCATCTGGATAAAACCTTTTACGGCGGTCCCTGGCGTTCGCTGAACCGTCCGGCTGGCACCACTATTCAGGATATGATCCGCCTGGAACAAAAGCTGCTGCCTGAACTCCAGCCTTATACGCAGGAGCGCGCAGAAAAGCTGATCGATCTGCTGCAATCAAAAGGCACCTCGATCGCCCGCAGCCACTGCAACATAGAACCGGTTTCCGGGCTGAAAAATCTCGAAAACCTGCAGGCGGTACTGGCGCGTCGTCAGCCGGGTTTTGCCTGTGAAATCGTGGCATTTCCGCAGCATGGCCTGCTGTTATCAAAATCTGAACCGCTGATGCGTGAAGCGATGCAGGCGGGAGCGCATTACGTCGGCGGTCTGGACCCAACCAGCGTCGATGGGTCGATGGAAAAATCCCTCGACACCATGTTCCAGATTGCGCTGGATTACGATAAAGGCGTAGATATCCATCTGCATGAAACCAGTCCGGCGGGTGTGGCGGCGGTGAATTACATGGTGGAAACGGTGGAGAAAACGCCGCAATTAAAGGGCAAATTGACCATCAGCCACGCGTTTGCGCTGGCAACGCTGAACGAACAGCAGGTGGATGCGCTGGCGAGCCGCATGGCGGCACAGCAGATTACCATTGCCTCGACGGTGCCGATCGGCACCTTGCACATGCCGCTCAAGCAGTTGCGCGATAAAGGCGTGGAAGTGATTACCGGAACCGACAGCGTAATTGATCACTGGTCGCCGTACGGGCTGGGCGACATGCTGGAAAAGGCAAATCTGTACGCGCAGCTCTATATTCGCCCCAACGAACTCAACCTGTCGCGGGCGTTGTTCCTCGCCACCGGCGATGTGTTGCCGCTTAACGATAAAGGTGAGCGCGTGTGGCCGAAAGCGCAGGATGAAGCCAGTTTTGTGCTGGTGGATGCCTCTTGTTCGGCAGAAGCGGTCGCGCGAATTTCTCCACGCACCGCGACCTTCCATAAAGGGCAACTGGTGTGGGGGAATGTCGCAAGCTAGCCAGGTTTTACGCGCAGCGGCAAGCGCTGCTGCGCTCTCTTGGTGTTAACCGACGATCCCCATATAGCCGTGAATCCCCATATATAAGCCGACCATAGCAATGAGCACACTGGAAAAATAGGGTGCTTTGCGGGCCATCGTGTTAAATCCGCTCCAGCGTTTGGCCTCTGGCGCCTCGCTGAGTCCTCCACCCACTCCCACCGTCACCAGCGTCGGCGCTAGTCGGAGGCTGAAGCACACCACACTAGCCGCCCCAGGGGGGAGGTTTGTGAGCGGGATGAAAAGCAGCAGCCCCGTAGTGGGGGCGGGGGGGGGAATTACCCCGCCGGTCAGACCGAACAATAATATTTGGCCGTTGGTGACCTCTTTGCCCGCAAAGCGGCGCTGAATATCGGTGGCATGCGCCCGTTCGTGGGCATCCTGATACTCTTTCGATCCTTCGGTGAGTCCTGCCAGTGCGGCATGGTCGTGATTATGCTCGTGTTCGTGATGATGATGGTGATGATCGTCATCGTGGTCATGATGATGGTCATCATGATCATGGTGGTGGTGATGGTCGTGATTGTGGTCGCGATGCGTCTGGGCCAGCCAGTTCTGCTCTCCCTGCCAGGTTCGCCAGAACATCCAGAATGCGGTCCCGAGAATAATAATCGCCGAGACAAACTGCAGCCAGGGCTCAACGGCCTGGGCAGTAAACGCTTTGCTGATATACATCCCGCCGAGCGCAATCAGCCATACCACGGCGGTATGCGACAGCGTTGCTGCCAGCCCCAGCATCACCGCCTGTTTGATGGTCCCCTTAATGGCAATAATAAAGGCCGCCATCATCGTCTTGGAATGCCCCGGCTCCAGGCCGTGTAACACACCCAATAGAATCGCGCTGGGAATGAAAAACCAGGCGTTACCTTGCTGAAGAAGCGTAGAAAACTCACCCATGAGAATGATTCTTAGTTGTTTAATTTCGCCTGATTCTACTCCCCCCCAGTATCAAATACTACCCCCCAGTAGAATGTCGATGGTATTGTCCCTACAGCCAGACGTTAAAAAGGTAAAGTTATGTCACATACGATCCGCGACAAACAAAAGCTGAAAGCCCGAACCAGCAAGATTCAGGGGCAGGTAGCGGCGTTGAAAACCATGCTGGATGAACCGCATGAATGCGCGGCAGTATTGCAGCAAATAGCGGCGATCCGCGGGGCAGTAAACGGATTAATGCGTGAAGTGATTAAAGGTCATCTGACCGAGCACATTGTGCATCAGGGTGATGAAATTAAGCGCGAAGAGGATTTGGATGTGGTCCTGAAAGTGCTGGATTCGTACATCAAATAAGTCAGTTTAACGGCCCATCCGCTTACTGGAATGAGCCGCTAAACAACACGTTCTAGCCAAAAAACATCACAGATACGCACAGCAGACCGACAATCAGGGTGATCAGATTACCCACTGAACGGTACGGCTTCAGCGCCGGGATCAGATAGGTAGACAATGTCGGCATGATAAACAGAATCATGGCAATCAGCGGGCCGCTTATCGCGTAAATCATTGAAATAGCATTAGGATTAATGCAGCAGATGATAAACGTGATAGCCGAGACCAGCATGATGGACAGAGCGCGGTTAAAGGCCCGGCTTTTCTTCACACCCACCTGATGCAACGATGTTTTTACTACCTCCGTTGCCCCTTCAATCACGCCAAAGTAGGTGCCAAGGAACGATTTTGACATCGCTACGACGGCAACGATGATCCCGGAAATCGACAGCCATGCCGGTGCGTTCGGCATCATCGACAGCGCGGAAAGAATCGTCACGCCTTCATTTTTCGCGTCTTCGATATAGTTTGTCGGAATCGAAAGCAAGCAGCTGAAGACGAAAAACAGTACGCTCAGGCAGATGATAACGTAGGCTACCTTCATGATTTTTTTGCATTTACCCATGGCCTGCTCGCCGTATTTCTCTCGTCTGTCGATGGCGAACGTAGAGATAATTGGCGTATGGCTAAAAGCGAAAACCATCACGGGAATAGATATCCAAACCTGATGAAGCGTGTGCTGATCGAAAGACATCTGGCCGGTGAGTAGCGTTGGCTGCCAGCTTCCGGTCAGGTAGAGCGAAAGGAACAAAAAGTACGCGATGAGGGGGAACACCAAAAAGCCCATGACCCGAATAGTGGCTTGCCGGCCCATCAGAAAAATCAGGTTCAGCACCAGCACCACGCCAAGGCTGACCAACATGCGGATCCGCAGATCGATAGTGATATGTTTTGCCAGCTGTTCAGTGAGTGAATTGGTTATCGCTACGGCGTAGATCAGCACCACCACAAAGAAGGCAATAAAATAGAGGGTGGTGATCAGGCTGCCAATCTTCTTACCGTAGTAGTGGGTAACCGCGCCAGTGATCCCTTCACCAGCCGACGTTTTTGAGGACAGGATAAACTGGCATAGCGCCTTGTGCGGCCAGTAGGTTAAAGGCCAGGCGACGAGTGCGGTGATAAACAACACCACCGCGCCTGCAGAACCCAGCTGTATGGGTAGGAATAGGGTTCCTGCGCCGACGGCAGTCCCATATAGTGCGAAGCTCCAGAGAGTCTCTTCTTTTGACCAAAATTTCGACATTATTTGAACGTATCAACTATAAAATAAACAAAAAGAAGCGCAATTTACCACAAATGGCAGGGGCTGGGGGAGGTGTGAACAAGAGGGCGAGTGAATGGGACAATAGCCGGAACCGAGAAGATTCCGACTATTATTTTAATTATCAGGCAGTAACGCGCTGCTGGCGGCGCTTCATAACGCGCTCGCGTAACGTGTCATAAGCCCAGTTATAGAACATGGTGTACGGCAGGAAGAACAGGAAGAAACCTATTTCCA
>OBLO01000661.1_pt1 | contig 33442 bp, 27 predicted proteins | sample 1519401 | NCBI WGS metagenome assembly OBLO01 (sample SAMEA2602897, study PRJEB22501) | metagenome | reverse complement strand
CTGTTCAACGCCATCACCAACGCCGGTGCCGAGAGCGCCAACTACCCCTTCTGCACCATTGACCCCAACGTGGGCATGGTAGCAGTGCCGGATGCACGGCTGGACAAGCTGGCAGAGATCTATGAGCCGGACAAAAAGACCCCGGCGGTCATCGAGTTCGTGGACATCGCCGGTCTGGTGAAGGGCGCCAGTCAGGGTGCGGGCCTTGGCAACAAGTTCCTGGCCAATATTCGCGAGACCGATGCCATTGTCCATGTGGTCCGCTGCTTTGACGACGAAAACATCATGCACGTGGTGGCGGACGCCGGCACCAACGTGCCCGTAGATCCCGTGGGAGATATTGAGGCCATCGATATGGAGCTGATCATGGCGGATTTGGACATGGTCCAGCGCCGTGTTGACAAGGCCCAAAAGGCCGCCAAGGGCGACAAGAAGTTCCTCCATGAGGTGGAGGTGTTCAAGGCGCTGGCGGAGCATCTGGACGGCGGCAAGTCCGCCCGGACCTTTGACTGCTCCGATGATGACAAGGCCCTGATCTCCACCTCCGACCTGCTGACCCTCAAGCCCATCATCTACGCCGCCAACATGGACGAGGACGGCTTTGCCAATCAGGAGGGCAACGAGTATCTGAAGAAGGTCCGTGCGCTGGCAGAAGCGGAGGGCAGCGAGGTGCTGCCCATCTGTGCCAAGCTGGAGCAGGACATCGCTGAGCTGGAGGGCGAGGACCGCCAGATGTTCTTGGACGAGCTGGGCATTGCGGAATCCGGTCTGGACCGGCTCATCAAGTGTAGCTACTCCCTGCTGGGCCTTATCTCTTTCCTGACCTACGGCAAGGATGAGTGCCGCGCCTGGACCATCAAAAAGGGCACCAAGGCCCCTCAGGCCGCCGGTAAAATCCACACTGACATCGAGCGGGGCTTCATCCGGGCGGAGGTCATTGCCTATGATGATATGATCAAGTACGGCGGTGTCAACGCCGCCAAGGAGAAGGGCCAGCTCCGCAGCGAAGGCAAGGAGTATGTGGTGCAGGACGGCGACATGATCTACTTCCGCTTCAACGTGTAAAATCAGCTTCAAACAACAGCGGTCCCGGGTATGACACCCGGGACCGCTCTTTTGCGAGGATGGGGGATGTGCGAAAAAGCTCTACCGCCAAAAGAAATGGACATGACGAAAAGTCATGTCCATTTCTTTTGGTGGAGCCGAGGGGAATTGAACCCCTGTCCGAAAACAGTTTCACGGGACTTTCTCCGAGCGCAGTCAGGTTTCAGAATTCCCGCTCCGCAAAGACACCTGACAGACTTTGCGGTTTGGTAGAGTCATGATGCGTGGGCAGGTCAACTCTTTCCCGCCTCACGGACGCCACATCAACGACGCCTTCCCCGGCCTGTGGCCTCTCCGGTTCAGACGGCTGCTTTAATTAAGCAGCAATAGCAACAGTATTGTTGTTATTTAATTTATAAAATTGCCCGTTTTATGGCGGTCAGGCGCCGCCGCCCGCTTGTCCCGCTTCCCCATCCCCGTCGAAACCTTTACGGCCCCGTCGTTCCACAAACGCTCCGCTGGTTTGTAAAATAGGAAAGCAGAATTTGCTATTTGGAATTGTAACACATTCCCATATCGGAATGTGTTACAATTCCGTGACAGTTTCAGGTTTTGGTCAGCTTGACCATTAGCTTGGCCGGGGTGAGCTTGGCCAGCAGACGGTAGAACTTATAGAACAGTCTGGGGGTGTAGATGGTCTGTCCCGCTCTGGCCGCCCGCAGTGCACCGCCGGCCACCTGTACCTGATCGCAGTAGGGCAGCAGCTCAAAGGGCCGGGAATCCACCACATGACCCACTGCCAGAAACTCTGTGGCCATGGGGCCGGGGCAGACGGCGGTAACGGTGATGCCCTTTGCCTTCAGTTCCTCCGCCGCGCCGATGGTGTAGGCGGAAACGTAGGCTTTCGTGGCGGAATACACCGTCATCCGGGGGGTAGGGCAGAAGGAGGCGATGGAGCTGACGTTCAAGATCCGGCTCCCGGCTTCCATATAGGGCACCGACAAATTGGTGATGGCCGTCAGTGCCCGGAGGTTCAGATCGATCATCCGGGTCTGGGAAACGGTGTCGATCTCGCCGATGTTCCCCAGATACCCGCATCCGGCATTGTTCACCAGCAGGGCGATCTCCGGCTGTTCCTCCACCAGATGCTCCTGATAGGCGGTAAAGCTCATGGTGTCGCACAGGTCCAGCGGCAGCGTCAGGGTGCTGATCCCCTTTTCCTTCAGCTGCTCTGCCAGTTCCTGAAGGCGGTCTGTCCGGCGGGCAATGAGCCACACCCGTTCAATTTCCGGGAATACGGAATAGAACTGCCGGACGAATTCCCGGCCAAGGCCGGAGGACGCGCCGGTAATAACTGCTGTTTTCATGGTCAGATCTCCTTTCGGAGTATTTTAGTGGGTCTCGGGAGCGGGATACTCGACGCCCTGGGTATCCACCCGGACGGTTGCCATGACCACGGGCTTCTTGGGCATATCGTTCATCATGTTCCGCTGGACACGGGAAATGTCAATGGCCACATCCTGACCCTCGGTGATCTTGCCGAAGGCGGCGTACTGGCCGTCCAGATGAGGAGCAGGAGCCACCATCACAAAGAACTGGCTGCCGGCGGAGTTGGGTGCCATGGTGCGGGCCATGGACAGCACGCCGGTCTCGTGAATCAGGTCATTCTGGCGGAAGCCGTTGCCGGCGAACTCGCCGTTGATCTCATAGCCGGGGCCGCCCATGCCGTTTCCGTTGGGGCAGCCGCCCTGGATCATGAAGCCGGGGATGACCCGGTGGAAGGTCAGGCCGTCATAGAAGCCCTTGTTAGCCAGAGAGATGAAGTTGTTGACGGTGTTGGGAGCCTTCTCGGGATACAGCTCGCCGCGCATAATGCGGCCGTCCTCCATAGTGATGGTTACGATGGGATTGCTCATATTCATTCGTTCCTTTCCGATCTGTTATCTGCGGGCCTTCATGGCCCGGTCCATTTCACGGGCGGCGTCCCGCTTGGCGGTGGCGTCCCGCTTGTCGTAATTCTTCTTGCCCTTGCACAGGCCGACCTCCACCTTCACCTTGGCGTTCTTGAAATAGACGCTCAGGGGCACCAGTGTGTAGCCGTCCTGCTTGACGAGAGCGTGGAGCTTGCGGATCTCCCGCTTGTGCATCAGCAGCCGCCGGTCCCGGTCCGGGTCCCGGTTGAAGATGTTGCCATGCTCGTATGGAGAGATGTGCATGCTGTGGACGAACAGCTCGCCGTCCTGTACAGTGCAGTAGGAGTCCTTCAGGTTCATCGTGCCCGCACGGATGGATTTGACCTCCGTGCCGCACAGTTCGATGCCTGCCTCGTACTTATCCTCCACGAAGTAATCGTGGTAGGCTTTGCGGTTCTGGGCCGCGATCTTGATTCCCTTTTTCTCCGTGGGGACCACCTCGTTTCCAGTGAGTCAGTATACCATAGTTTTCCCATGACTTCAAGAAAAACAAGCCCTTTGCAATTCAACACGCCTATGCTATAATAAACTGAATATAGTATAGGCAGGGTCTCTGCCCTTTAAACGAGGTGGATAGAATGAAAATGCCCATGGATCTGACGGAGGTCAAGCTCCGCCGCAAGGACGTATTTGAGGGTAAAATCATGACGGTGCATGTGGATGACGTGCGCCTGCCCAACGGCGAGGAAGCCACTCGGGAAGTGGTGGATCATGTGGACGGCGCGGCGGTTCTGGCTCTGGATGAGGCCAACCGGGTGCTGGTGGTCCGCCAGTACCGGTATGTATTTGGCAAGGTGCTGGATGAGCTGCCCGCAGGCAAGCTGGACCCCGGCGAGGACCCGGTGACGGGCGCTTTGCGGGAACTGAAGGAGGAGACCGGCGCGGAACCGGAGACCTTCCTGCCCCTCGGCAAGCTCCTGCCCGCCCCCGGCTGCTACGGGGAAACACTGCACCTGTTTTTGGCCAAGGGGCTGAAATTCAGCCAGCAGCAGCTGGACCCCGATGAATTTCTCAATGTGGAGCGGGTACCCTTTGATGAAATGGTGCACCGCTGCGTCAACGGTGAGATCGATGACGCCAAGACCGTGGCCGCAGTCCTGCGGGCCAAGGTCCTGCTAAACCTGTAATAGAAAAATAATAGGAGGTACGTTTCCTTGGAACAGAAAACGGACGCCCAGAAAACCATCCTCATTGTGGAGGACGAAAAAAATATCGTAGACATTCTGCGCTTTAACCTTCAGCGGGAGGGCTACCGCACCGTGGAGGCCTATGACGGAGCCGACGGTCTGGAAAAGGCCCGGAAGGAAAACCCCGACCTGATCCTGCTGGACGTGATGCTGCCGAAAATGATCGGTTTTGACGTGTGCCGCACCCTCCGGGAGGAGGGCAACAACGTGCCCGTCATCATCCTCACCGCCCGGGAGGAGGAGGCCGACAAGGTGTCCGGTCTTGAGATCGGCGCCGATGATTACATTACCAAGCCCTTCTCCATGCGGGAGCTGATCGCCCGGGTGGGAGCCAACATCCGCCGCACGGCTATGAACACCGCCGCCGCGGCCACCGCTGCGGCCACAGCCATGCCGGTGGCAGGGGACCTCTCCATCGACACGGACAGCCATCAGGTCTTCCGGGACGGCAAGCCTCTGGAACTGACCACGCGGGAATATGAGCTGCTGACCTTCCTGGCCAGTCATCCCAATAAGGTCTACTCCCGCATCGACCTGATGGAGCAGGTCTGGAACTACGGCTACGTGGGCGACGATCAGCGGACGGTGGACGTGACCGTCCGGCGTCTGCGGGAAAAGATCGAGGAAAACCCCGCCAGCCCCAAATACATCCTCACCCGCCGGGGCGTGGGGTACTATTTCGCGGTGTAATCCCCACCGGCTCCGGTGACGTTCCTCGCGTTCTTCTCATGTTTTGAAGAGGACACAGGGATCTTCTCCGGGACGCGCCCGCCCCCGCACACGGCGGGCCGTACAGTTTTCAGATCCTTTGAACACCATAAAGGCGGTGATTTTTTGTTCCGCAGCTTACATATGAAGCTGACGCTGATCCTCCTGCTGCTGATCACATCCCTGATGGCGGTGGTAGGCGCGTTCCTGACCACCAGCGTCACCAGTTTCTATATCGACAGCTTTTATCAGCAGATGAGCAGTGCCTTCGGCGCGGACCGCCGGGAGTTTGTGGCAGACCTCCGCAGCGCCGCCGCTCAGCCGGACGGCGCTGAGCGTATTCAGGAGATCATGGAGGTCAATGCCGGTATGCTGGGCATCGACTACCGCACCCGGAACTACTATGTGCTGGACGGCACCGCAGGCAGCTTTCTGGCTGGCAGCGCCGAGTCCTCCGACCTGCCCCGGGAGCAGTCCGCCAACCTTCTGACCGCCCGGAACGCGGTTGCACGGAAGGACGCCTCCACCGTAGGCGACGAAAGCGATATCTCTGCCGACTACATGGATGTGGCCATCCCCATCTTCGGCGGTGACAACGCCTTCATCATCTACATTCTGGATAACAAGGACACGGTATCCGATCTGAATAACCAGCTTTTCCAGATCATCATGCAGGCCCTCATCATCGGCCTGCTGATCTCCGTGCTGCTGAGCTTCCTGCTCTCCAAGACCATGGTGGGCCCCATTGAAAAGCTGACCATCGGCGCAGAGCGGGTGGCCGCCGGTGATTTTGACAGCGAGCTGCCGGTGGAATCCACCGACGAGATCGGTATTCTCACCGGAACCTTCAATGAGATGGCCGAGGTCCTGCAGTCCACACTGGCTGCCGTGGAAAACGAGCGCAACAAGCTGGATACCCTGTTCCTCCACATGACCGACGGCGTGGTGGCCTTTGACCGGGAGGGGCACCTCATCCACTGCAACCCCGCCGCCACGGAGCTTTTGCGGCGATCCATCGATCCCAGCTGCACCTACGAGGAATTGCTGGGCGACCTGCATCCCTTCCAGAACGTGCTGGCCCTCCAGAAACCCAACTACATTGAAGATGAGTTGGTGGTGGGAGACCGAACCCTGGCCCTCTACCTCACGCCCTTCTCCGACAAGGCCCAGGGCGGCGTTCTGATCCTGCTCCATGACGTGACGGAACAGCACCGGAATGAGGAACGGCGCAAAGAATTCGTGGCCAACGTGTCTCACGAGCTGCGGACCCCCCTGACCAACGTCCGCAGCTACGCCGAAACCATCCGGGATGCCGGAGATGACATTCCCCGGGATATGGAGAACAATTTCCTGGACATCATCATTACGGAAACGGACCGCATGACCCACATCGTTCAGGATCTGCTGACCCTCAGCCGGTTAGACGCCGGCAGCACCGAAATGGTGTTCACCCGGTTCCCCTTCCACGACGCCATTGAAAGCGTGGTCCGCTCCAACAGCCTCAACGCCAAGCAGCGGGGCCATGAGCTGACCTATGTGCCGGAGGGAGAGCTGCCCCTCATCACCGGCGACCGGAGCCGTCTGGAGCAGGTGATGATGAACATTCTCGGCAACGCCATCAAGTACACTCCGGACGGCGGACACATTCGCGTCACCGCAGGAGCCGGCCCCGACACCGCCTGGATGGAGGTCCGGGATGACGGCATCGGCATCCCGGAAAAGGACAGGGAGCGTATTTTCGACCGCTTCTACCGGGTGGATAAGGCCCGTTCCCGGGAATCCGGCGGCACAGGCCTTGGACTATCCATCGCCAGAGAGATCGTCCAGCGGCACCACGGCACCATTTCCCTGGTCCCCCATGAGGGACCGGGCACCACGGTCCGTCTGGAGCTGCCCATCACCCAGCCCGCCCCCGGCGCACCGGAGGATACGGCAGAAAACACGTCGGCTCAGCAGTAATTTCAGCTTTTATCAGAAAGGAGGGACCGGCCATGCGCTACCGGGATTTTATCCAAAATATCACCATCACGTTTCTGGCGCTGCTGTCCCTGTTCCTCTTTTCCAGAACGCAGTTTTTCCAGTTGGGCGCTGCCGCCGGCAGCGGCACCTGGCAGCGGCTCACCGCTCCTGTCAGCGACCAGATCTCCGATGCCCCCTCCTCCGATACCCTGTCCGCCCCGGTGCGGGCGGCCGTCACCGGAGAATACGGCCGGTATGGCAGCATCTCCCTCACCACGGACAGTGAGAGCTTCACCCCCATCAAAACACTGCTGCGGGAAGTTCTTGGATCTGCCCGCAGCCGGATGGATTCCAGTGCTGCCGCCTTCCGGTCGGCTTTGGGAAAACCGTCAGTCTACTGTGACTTTTTAGAGCCCCTGCCGGTGTCCTATCTGGCGGACCTCATGGGTATCACGGCGGAAAGTGAGCTTTCCGTCCGCGCTCTGGCCGCAGCGGAGCAGAACGGTCAGGTGGTCCTGCTGCTGTGGGACGGCGGGTCCCGCTATTACCAGTGCGTCACTGCCGTGCAGCCCTCTACCCTGACGGAGGTACTGGACCACTTTGAACTGGGCGTTACCGCCTTTGCTTTTGAGGATCTCAGCGGATACGGCCAGCATCTGGCCCCTCTCTCTCTGTTTCCGGACCCTCTTCCTGAGCTGCCCCAACTGACGGTGACGGAAAGCACCGTTTCCACAGAGACGCTGCTCTCCGTTCTGGGCTTCAACCCCCACACCAATTCCCGCTACACCGACGCCGGCGGCGCGGAGGTAGTGGTGGAGGGAGACCGGGTCATCCGCATCAGTGGCAGCGGCACCTTCTCCTACACCAGCGGCGGTGAAACGGTCCTCTCCGTAGAAAGTGCCGGGGGCCTTCCCACGCCTCGGGAAGCTGTCTTCGGTGTTCTGGAGCTACTGGATCAGTTGATCCCGGAGGGCGATGCCCGGCTGTATCTGCTGGAGTGGCAGCAGTCAGAAACCGCGACTTTCTTGACCTTCGGCTACCAGTCCGGCGGCGTTCCCATCCGCTTCGCGGACGGCTCCGCTGCCGCTGAGGTGACGCTTTCCGGCAATACGATCTCCGCTCTGTCCCTGCGTCCCCGGCAATACAGCGCTGCCAGCTCCGCCTCGCCTCTGCTGCCGCTGCGGCAGGCTATGGCCATCGCCGGGAGGACAGAGGGGGCCGAGCTTTCCATCGGCTATGCCGATACCGGCGTCTATCCGCTCTCTGCCGTCTGGCTGACGGATTGACATCACACTTTCTGAAAGGAGTTGAGCGGCTACGGAACGCTATCGCCTGAAAAACATTATCATTCTGATTCTGGCGCTGCTCAACGCCTTTTTACTGACGTCTCTGGCCATTCGGGGCAACGAGGAGCGGGTGGCCCGCCGCACCCAGCAGCAGGAACTGGTCTCTCTGTTCGCGGCGGACGGCATGACGCTGGACCCCGCTCTGATCCCCACGGACACCGCCGTTTCCACCTATGCGTTGATCCGGGATGAGACAGCGGAGCGAAAGGCCGCCACCTTTCTTCTGGGAGATAATCTGGAGCGCACCACTCAGGGCGGCGGCATTTACACCTACACCAGCCAGCAGGGCGCCGCCGCCTTCCGGGACACCGGCAGCTTTGACGCCGCCGGTTCTCTGTCACAGGAGAACGCGGAAGCATTTTGTCGGGATTTCTGCAAGGCATTTTCTTACGATACGCCGATATTTACGCTGGATGAAACGGGCAGCGGCACTGCAACGGCTGTCCGCCTGTGGAGCGGTACGCCGGTGTTCAACGCCGCCGTCACCTTTACCATCGATCAGGGCCGCGTCCTGTCCGCCAGCGGCGCTCTGCTGCCGGAGACCGGCGCGGAGACCTCCTCCGGGCAAAAGCCCCTCTCCGCCTTCGCCGCCCTGACTGCCTTTCAGCAGATGCGCCACGCCTCCAGCTCCGTGGTGTCCTCCATCACGGAGGTCAGTCTCTGCTACGAGCTGCAAAGCACCACCGCCGCTCCCATGGCGCTGGTCCCCTCCTGGCGGATCGTCACGGATACGGCAACTTTTTATGTAAACTGCATTTCCGGTACCGTCCGCCGGGCATAAAATTGTTTGAATTTCATATTTTGTCAGGAATCGTTTGCTTTTTCAGGCAAAGTATGCTATACTGACGCCGATCATAATGAGTGGCACTGTCCACTTTTTTCTCAGGGTGCATGAAGTGCCGGCCCGACGGACAAACTAATCCCGGCGCAAGGCTTTCTCCCCGCAAAAGAATACCTGAAACGAGGTCAGAACGTTGACAAAATACATCGTACACGGAGGCAAGCCTCTGTTCGGCGAGGTGGAGATCAGCGGTGCGAAGAACGCCGCCGTTGCCATTATTCCCGCCGCCATTCTGGTGGACGGCGTCTGCCGCATTGAAAACATCCCCCAGATCTCCGACGTTACCGCGATTTTGAAGATTTTGGAGCAGCTTGGCGCGTCCATCCGCTCCATCAACCGCCACACGGTGGAGATCGACAGCCGTCACATCCACACCACTAGGACCTCTTATGAGCTTTCCCGGAAGCTCCGGGCTTCCTACTATCTCATCGGCGCTCTGCTGGGCCGTTTCGGCCGGGCAGAGGTTGCCATGCCCGGCGGCTGCAATTTCGGCGGCGTCCGCCCCATCGACCAGCATGTAAAGGGCTTTTCCGCTCTGGGCGCCGGTGTTACCACTGAGGGCGGCTATATCAATGCCATCGTGGAGTCCGGCCGTCTCACCGGGGCCAACATCTACCTGGACGTGGTGTCCGTAGGCGCTACCATGAACATCATGATGGCCGCTGTTCTGGCCCAGGGGGACACGGTGATCGAAAATTGCGCCAAGGAACCTCACATCGTGGATCTGGCCAACTTTCTGAACTCCATGGGCGCCGACATCCGGGGCGCCGGTACGGATACTATCAAGATCCGGGGCGTGGAGCGGCTGTCCGGCGGCTCTTATGCCATCATTCCCGACCAGATCGAAGCCGGTACCTATATGGCTGCCGTGGCCGCCACCGGCGGTCAGATCCTGGTGAAAAATATCATTCCTAAGCACATGGACTGCATCACCGCCAAGCTCCAGGAGTGCGGCGTAGAGGTAGAGGAGCAGGATGATACCCTGCTGGTACGCCGTACCGCCCGTCTGAAAAAGGCCAACGTCAAAACCCTGCCCTATCCCGGATTTCCTACGGATATGCAGCCCCAGATGACCACCGTCCTCACCCTTGCTCAAGGGACCAGTCTGGTGACCGAGGGTGTCTGGAGCAGCCGCTACCGCTATGTGGATGAACTCAAACGCATGGGTGCCCGTATTCAGGTGGATGACAAGACCGCCGTGGTAGAGGGCGTGGAAAAGCTCACCGGCGCACCGATCCAGGCTTATGACCTGCGGGCCGGCGCGGCTCTGGTCATCGCCGCTTTGGCGGCAGAGGGCGAGAGCGAGATCTCCAACGTGCAGTATATCGAGCGGGGCTATGAGGACATCATCGGCAAGCTCCGGGCTCTGGGCGCGGACATCCGCGCCGTGGAGGAGCCGGACGAGGATGTCCTTTCCACTGCGCAAATCAGCTGAACTTCACGTCCGTCAGGGAGTGTGTCGGCCTTGACCGGCCCGTTCCCCGGCGGACGTTTTTCAAAAGAGAGGTATTTTCTTGACCACCGTACATACGCTTGCCAGCGGCTCCTCTGGAAACGCCGCTGTGCTCTCCTGCGGAGACACCCATCTGCTGATCGACGCCGGGATCTCCTGCCGCCGGATCACTGCGGCCTTGAAAGAACTGGGACTGACTCCGGCAGACCTGACGGCTATTCTGATCACCCACACCCATTCCGACCATATCTCCGGGCTGAACACCCTTCTGAAAAAAACAACCTGCCCGCTTCTTGCCACCCCCCGGACCTGCCGGGAGCTCAGCTGCCGGGTGGATGGGATTGCCCCCCGGCTCATGGGACTGGAGGGCCCCATCACCTTGGGGGAGATCGATATGCAGCCCATCCCCACCTCCCATGACGCCCCCGGCTCCTGCGGCTGGCGGCTGGATACAGAGGGCGGCAGCGTAGGCCTTCTCACCGACACCGGCTACGTCACCGACGAGGCGCTGGATCTGCTGCCCGGCGTGGACATGGCGATTTTGGAATTCAACCACGATGTAGAGGCCCTTTGCTCCGGTCCCTATCCCTATTACCTAAAGCAGCGCATTTTGGGCCTTCAGGGTCACCTGTGCAACGAGGACGCCGCCCAATTCGCCGTCACGCTGGCGGAAAACGGTGCCTGCGACATCGTGCTGGCCCACCTGAGCCGCGATAACAACACCCCTGCTATGGCGCTGAACGCCGCAGCCGCCGCGCTGGACGGTGCCGGACTGACCCCGGAACTATCCGTAGCGCCCCGGGACACCGTCGGCCCGTGTCACATCGTCAGAAGGAGGGTCTTATGCAAAAGGTGACCATTCTCTGCACCGGCAAGCTGAAGGAAAAATTTTATCTGGACGCTGTTGCGGAATACGTCAAGCGGCTGAACCGGTTCTGTAAATTAGAGATCATCGAGCTGCCGGAGGAACGGCTGCCGGAGGATCCCTCCCCCGCCCAGATCGAGGCGGCCCTCTCCAAGGAGGCCGACGCTGTCCGGGCCAAGCTGCCCAACGGCTGTCTGGTGATCGCCATGTGTGTGGAGGGGCGGGAGCGCTCCAGCGAGGAGCTGGCCCGCTATCTGGCGGACAGCGCCGCCCAAGGCGCCAGCCACATCGTCTTTCTCATCGGCAGCTCCTTCGGAATGCACGAATCCTTGAAGCGGCAAGCCGCTCTGCGGCTGTCCATGTCCCCCATGACCTTTCCCCACCACCTGCTGCGGGTGATGCTTTTGGAGCAGATCTACCGGGCCTACCAGATCAACGCCGGAAGCAGATACCATAAGTAATTTTTCAGGCGAACACACAGAACACTGTTGATACGATATAAGGAGGTACTTGCAAATGGATTTCATGCAGGAATACGAGAAGTGGTTCCACAGCCCCGCCCTCTCACCGGAGGAACACGCCGAGCTGGAGTCTATTAAGGACGATCCCAAGGAGATCGAAAGCCGATTCTTCGGCCCGTTGGAGTTCGGCACCGCCGGTCTCCGGGGCACTATGTACACCGGCTTACATAACATGAACATCCATGTGATCCGCTGGGCCACTCAGGGCTTTGCCGACGTCATCGCCGCCGAGGGCGAGGAGGGCAAGCGCCGTGGCGTGGCTATCTGCATGGACTGCCGCAATCACTCTATGGAGTTCGCCCGGGCCGCCGCCGAGGTCTGCGCCGCCAATGGCATTCACGTCCGTATTTTCGACTCCCTGCGGCCCACCCCGGAACTGAGCTTCGCCGTCCGGGAATACGGCTGTCAGGCAGGCATCAATGTCACCGCCAGCCACAACCCCAAGGAGTACAACGGCTACAAGGTCTACTGGTCCGACGGCGCGCAGCTTCCCCCCCACCACGCCGACGCCATCGCCAAGCGGTTGGAGGAAATCGACATTTTTGACGGTGTGAAGCGGATGGACTTTGAGGAAGCCGTAAAGAGCGGTCTCATTGAGACCATGGGTGACGAAACGGACCGGAAGTTCATGGCCAATGTCACCGCCATGATCAATGACCGGGAGACCGTCGCCAAGGTGGCGGACACCTTCAAGCTGGTCTACACCCCCTTCCACGGCTGCGGCTACAAGCTGGTGCCGGAGGCGCTGACCGCGCTGGGCATCAAGCACCTGATCCCCGTGCCGGAGCAGATGGTCATCGACGGCAATTTCCCCACGGTGGTCTCCCCCAACCCGGAAAACCCGGAGGGGTTCTATCTGGCCATCGATCTGGCCAAAAAGAATGACGTGGACTTCATCCTAGGCACCGACCCGGACAGCGACCGGGTCGGCATCATGGTGCGGAACCATGAGGGCGAGTTCCAGCCCGTCACCGGCAACCAGACCGGCGTGCTGCTGCTGGATTATCTGATCGGCGCCATGAAGCGCTCCGGGAAGATGCCCGCCAACCCCGTGGCCCTCAAAACCATCGTCACCACGGAAATGGCCCGGAAGGTGGCGGAGAGCAACGGCGTAAAGTGCTTCGATACCTTCACCGGCTTCAAGTTCATGGCGGAAAAAAAGAACGCCTTGGAGGAGTCCGGCGAGGGTAAGGTCATCTTCTCCTATGAGGAATCCTATGGCTATATGCTGGGTGATTACGTCCGGGATAAGGACGCCGTCACTGCCTCCATGCTGCTGACGGAGATGGCCGCGTGGTATGACGCTCAGGGCATGACCCTCTTTGACGCACTGAATGCCCTGTATGAAAAGTACGGCTGGTACGCAGAAAAGACCCACAATCTGGTGATGCCCGGTCTGGACGGTCTCCGGGATATGGCGAAGCTGATGAAGGATCTCCGGGAAAATCCCCCAACGGAGATCAGCGGCGTCAAGGTCATTGTCCGGAAGGATTATACCGACGGCAGCGTGATCGACTGCGTCACCGGCGCTAAGAGCCGCATGGAGCTGTCCGGCTCCAACGTGCTGCGGTATGAGTTGGAAGACGGCACCGTCATTCTGGTGCGTCCCTCCGGCACGGAGCCGAAGATCAAGGTCTACATCCTGACTCAGGGAGCCGATGCTGCCGCGTCCAACGCCAATCTGGAAAAGTACGGCCGGTGGGTGGCCGCTCTGAAGCCCTAACCAATTACCAAGTCCAATTATGCCAGTGCCCGGAAACATAGTTTCCGGGCACTTTTTTGCGTTTTCTAAGGTATTCTCCGCAATTCGCAGGTCTTTCCAGATTCTTTGAAGCTGTGTTTGCGTTTTTCGCCGCAATTTGGTTCGGCACTTAAAGCGCTGCGGCTTTCCGCGTATAGGAAAGCGTCCGCCGAACGGCGGACGCTTAAGACTGTCGATAAAGTGGTAAATTCTCCGCGACGGTAAGGTAGGGCAGCCGTTAGCGGCTGTGCCGCTTTACGGATGCTGCATACCCCTTGCGGGTGAAGGGTGTGCGTGGGAAACCCAAGAAGGGTGTCCTACGCCATTGAAATCCTTAGTTTTCAGAACTTTTATAAAGTTCTGAAAACTTGCTCATCGGGGTGAAAAGACTTTTCACCCCGATGAAGCGTCCGCCGTTCGGCGGACGCTTTCGGGTGTTCTGTAAACTCAGACGTTGGCAGTCTCCCGCACCGCGTCTGCTTCAGTTTCCGATTCCGCAGCAAGCTTTGTCGAATCGGCTGCCTCCGCAGGCTCCGTGGTCTCGGTCTGCTCCGTTCCCTTTTCCGGCAGCGCCGCTTTTTCTTTGCGGGCAGGCAGCTTTTCAGAAGCTGCTTTCAAAGCCTTGGCGGCTTTGGACTCCTTCTTAGGCTGCTCGGTCCGCCAGTGGAGGGTAGTCTTATTGAACATCGGCTCGCAGACATACAGCACAGCAGGCATCACGAACAGGCAGATGCAGGCGGAGATCAGAGCACCCCGGGCCAGCATGATGCAGATGGCGCCGATAAGGTCGATCGAGGACACAAAAGACACACCCAGGGTGGCGCAGAACATCACCAGCGCGCTGGTGATGATGGAAGCGTCCGCCGAATCCGCCGCGATGCGGATAGCCTCCTTCCGGTTCCTGCCGCTTTGCAGTTCTTCCTGGAACCGAGAGGTCATCAAAATGGCGTAGTCCACCGTAGCGCCCAGTTGCACGCAGCTGATGATGGTAGGTGCGATGAAAGGCGTGGAAGCGCCGGAGAAGTAGGAGAAGCCCTGATTCAGGAAGATCGCCAGCTCAATGGTGCCCACCAGCACCGCCGGAACGGTGATGGACTTGAACGCCCACGCCACGATGATGAAAATACAGGCAATGGACAGGTAGTTTGCCACCACGAAGTCCACGGCGGTGGTGTCGATCAGATCCCGGTACATGGCACCCTCGCCGGTGATCATGGCATTTTCATCATACTGCTTCAAAATGGCGGTCATCTCGTCCAGCTGGGCCGACACTGCGTCGGTGGCCGGAGAATAGCTGGAGTTCACCATCATCAGCTGATAGCCCCCCTGCTTGAGCATATCCTTTACCTCATTTGGAATGAAGAAGTCAGGAATGCCGGTACCCAGCATCTTATGGTAGGACACCACGGAGGTAACGCCCTTGACCTCCTCCATGCGGTTTTCGATGTCGCTCATCTCCGCCGGATTCAAATCGTCCCGCAGGACGATGAAGTGAGAGGTAGCCATATCGAAGTCGTTTTTCAGCTTTTCGTTGGAGACGATGGAGGGCAGGTCCCGGGGGAGGGACTCGTCCAGCTTGTAGTAGATTCCGGCGTGGGACTGGGCGTAGTAGGCCGGGATGAACAGGAGCACAAAAATCACCATAATGGCCTTGTTATGCCGCAGGATAAAGCTGTTCACCTTGTCAAAGCTGGGCATCAGGCTTTTGTGCTTGTGCTTGGTGATCTGCTTGTCGAAGATCAGTACCAGGGAGGGCAGCACCAGAATAACAGTGGCCACGCCCAGCACAACGCCCTTGGCCATGACGATGCCGATGTCCCGCCCCAGCGTCAGCCGCATGACGCACAGGGCCAGAAAGCCCGCTACCGTGGTGAGGCTGGAGGAGGACAGGGACCGAAAGGCCGCCACAACGGCCTGGGCCATGGCGTCCCGTTTATCGTCGTAATTAGGCCGCTCCTCCTCGTACCTGTGGTAGAGGAAGATGGAGTAGTCCATGGTGACGCCCAACTGCAAAACAGCGGCGATAGCCTTGGTGATATACGAAATCTCCCCCAGGAATATGTTGCTGCCGAAGTTGTAGATGACGGCAAAGCCGATGCTGGCCAGGAAGATAAAGGGCAGCACCGTGGATTCCAGCGTCACCATCATGGCAACCAGGGCCAGCAGCACCGCCAGACCCACGAAGATGGGCAGCTCGCTGTCCATCAGGTCGCGGGTGTCCTTGATGACCACGGAGAAGCCCGCCAGGAAGCACTTTTCATTACAGGCCCGCCGGACCTGCTCGATGGCCTCCATGGTCTCGTCCGAGGCGCCGGGGTGGCTGTACTGAATGATCATCATGGTAGCGTCTCCGGCGAAGAACATATCCCGGAAGTTGGCGGGGATCATGTCCGTGGGGATCTGGATGCCCATAAGGTTGCTGATCCAGATGGCATTGGAAACACCGTCAATGGCCTTGATGTCATTGAGCAGGCTGTTGGTATAGCCTGCGGGCATACTCTCCACCACCAGCATGCTGGTGGCCGCCATTTTAAAGGGCTCCTCCAGCAGCTTTTCGCCATGAGAGGATTCCAGGTCCTCCGGCAGGTAGGACAGAATGTCGTAGTTGATGCGGGTGGAAATATAGCCGATGGCGGCGGGAATCAGCATCAGTACCGCCATCATGGCCACCAGCTTCGGCTTGCGGGTCAACCATTTTGCGATTTTTTCCAGCATGGCCGATCAATCCTTTCCGCCGAACAGGCCGGTAATGGCCGCCCAGAAGTCCTTGAACATCTGCGCGACACGCCCCCAGAAGGTAGTCTGCACCTCCGCAGCGGCCTCAGCCTCCGTTTCATCCTCGTCCGGCATGGTGATCTCCTGAGTGCGGATCAAGATCTGAATGCTCTCAGGAGAGGGGTTGCGGCTGTCGGTGAGAGACACGGCCTCGGCGGTGGCATCCATCAGCAGAAGGTTGTTCACGTCGCCGGTATACTCATCCCAGGTGTCCTCGATGATGTCGCAGATGCTGGACTTGGCGTCCTTGATCTGTCCGGCGGTGCCCATGGTCTTGGCAGTGCTCCGCAGGACGGCCGCCAGACCCTCCAGAGTCTGCTTGGTGCCGTCATCCAGCGTAGCGCCGGTGGATTTCATCAGGGCTTCCGTGTCGCTGATGAGGCCCTGCGTATCCCGGATGGTCTTGATGGCACTGGCGCTGAGGCTGCTGACGGTTTTTAGAGTATCCTGCAAAACCGGCTCGTAATCATCCAGGATGTCCTGCAGATCCTCCACATCATCCAAGATATCCCGGAGGTCCGCAGAGGAATGGCGGATGGCGGCAGACAGGTCCTCGGCACTGTTGAGCAAAGAGGACAGGTTTTCGATCCGGCCGCGCAGAGCGCTGAGGTCGCTGATCACCTGACTGGTGGGATCCTTCAATCGATTCATCACATCTGCCAGTGACTTCTGAAGCTTGGCGATCTCCGCCATGGCGCTGTCCAGACCGCCTGAGATCAGGTCCACCACCGCACCGCCGACACTCTCACTGGGGGGCAGCGGCGCATCCGGTTCCGTTTCAGTTCCCGGGTTTTCAGGGGCAGGCGGATTTGGGGCGTCTGTGGGATCCTTTTGGGATCCGCCGCCGTTGTTCTCTCCGTTGTTCTCACCGCTGCCGGTATTTGCGGAACCGTTTTCTTCTGTGTTGGGGGAATCAGGCGGATTCTGTGCACCACTGTCGCCAGTTCCGCTCCCGTTTCCGGTGTCCGTGGAAGAGCCTTCCACAGTTCCGCCCGTGCTTTCAGAACCGCTGCCGCCGGGTGTCTTTTCGGACGAACTGTCGGAATGATTGTCGGAGGACGCACTGTCTCCGCCGGAGGTGTCCTTCTCAGGACTGTCCTCGGAATCGTTGTGCAGCAGCTCACCGGAAAGGGTTCCGCCGCTGGCGGGAGTATCGCCGCCTTTCACCTTGCCGCTGGCATACACCAGCCACAGGTCGTTCATCTGCTTGGCAACGGCGGCACTCTGTCCCAGAACCTGCTGACAAAACTGCTGGAAGGTCATCTGAGACTTTGCCTGATAAGCGGTTTCCAGAGCAATTACGCCTTCCAGGCTGGCAATGCCGGTTTCCAGCCGGGCAATGCCCTGGGTCAAGGCCACAACGTTGGGGTCGTTATCATCCACATCGGCAGTTTTCAGCGCCGCCAGTTTGGCCTCACATTCCTTCTTTTGCGTCACAAGGCCGTCCCGGGCGGTTTTGACACCCTCCAGGGTACCGCCGTAAGTATTCAACGCCGTGACAGCCGCAGAAGCCGTGGCCGTGGCTTCCGCATCACTCTTACCCTGCTTTTTCAGGGCAATCACATAGTAGGTCTGCCGGTCGGCAACGTAGGCGCTGTGAGCCTCCTTCACCTGGGCCACGGTCACGGAGCCGATATTTTGATTCTTGCCAATACTCTCGCCAATTTTGTCGGTGGTGTCCTTTACGGTGCCGCCCAAAGCCTTTTGCAGTTTTTTCAAACTCTCGCGCAGACTGCCCAGCGCACTGAATACCTTGCGCACATCACCGGTGCCGTCTTCCAGATCTCTCAGGGCACTCTCCACATCCTTCAGATCACCCTTCAGGTCGGAAACTGTGTTGGTCATGCTGCGCAGGGTGGCCTTGGAATCAGAAATCGTCTTGCTGAGGGCTTCGATCTGCCCCTCCACCGGCTCCAGCACATCCGCCAGATTGGAGAGATCCTCCCGCAGAGCGTCCGTTCCGGAATAGATCACGCCCTTGCCGTCGGAGAAAATGCCCCGGGCCTTATTCAGCTGCTCCAGACCGTTGGCAGAGGCGTTCAGGCTGCCGGTCATGGCCGTCATGGCGTCCAGCAGGGAATCAATGCTGCCGGAGAGCTTGTTATAATTGTCCTCCAGATCGTCCTTCCGCTCAGAGAGCTTGGCGATCTCCTCCAACTGGCTCAGAGTAGCCGGAACCATCAGGAAGGTCATGCCGCCAAAGGCGAAGTCCTCGCTGCCTACCCGGATCGTATAGTGGCATTCCTCACCGGGCAAACCGAGGAACAGTACCGCCCGCAGGTTGCCGATCAGCTGCACCTGGGCGCCGGGGGCCTCCAGAGACAGAATGTCGTCCTGATTGAAAATGGTCATGGCCTCCAAGGTGTAGTTGTTCCGGGCGTACTCGCTGGCCCGTTCATTGGGTACGATATCCAGACGGATCTCCACCACGCCGGCCTGTCCCGCCAGATCCTCTGCCTTGGTAGGCACACCGTTGAGGGTATAGCTCATAGAGATCGTCCAAGGAAGCTGCTGGAAGGGCTTTGTGGTTTTGCCCTCAAAATAGAAGGTCCCGGGCAGGGTCTTTTCGTCCAGCCGGAAGGTGGTCATGCCGCCGTTCCGGGCAGGCATCGTGCCGTCGGTCAGGTTGATGATCTCATCGTAATCGCCGTAGTCCGTCAAGGTAGCGATGCCGTTGGTGCGGTAGCTCTTCACCACACTGCCGTCGGTGAGATTGCCGTAGTAGTCCGTCATGGCGTAGTAGGCCTCGTCATAGGTGGCGGTCACACCGTCCCCGATGGCGGCCGCCGGGATGGAGCCCAGCACCATCAGGGCGGACAGTGCGCAGCTTCCCACACGCAGAAGCTGTCTTTTCGCGGTTTTCACTGGATTTCGCATCTTACTTTCTTCCTTCTATTTAAATTTTGCAGAATACAGTTCAAAACTGCGCCGGGAAGCGCAGATCCGTCCACTCCCACGGCATCCCCCGGCCGTTTTCGCCGAAGGGGCCGTAAGCGGCCAGTCCCCGGTAAATCGGCCGGGTCAGCCCGAACCGGCGGATCACCACGCCGGGCCGCATATCCACATGGTCCTCCAGCCAGATTGCCAGCGTCTCATCGCGGATCATACCTGTGCCGAAGGTGTTCACCGACACGCTGACGGGGTCCGCAAGGCCGATGGCGTAGGCCAGCTGCACCTCGCAGCGGTCCGCTAAGCCTGCCGCCACCACGTTTTTCGCCAGATACCGGGCCAGATAAGCCCCGGTGCGGTCCATTTTTGTGGGGTCCTTTCCTGCCAGAGAACCACCCCCATGGTGGGCTGCGCCGCCATAAGCGTCCGACACGGCTTTCCGCCCGGTGAGGCCGGCGTCCCCGGCGGGGCCGCCGATGACGAACCGTCCGGTTGGATTGATATAAAGCAGAGGCTCCTCATCCAGCAGTGCCGGGGGCAGCACCGGCAGGATCACCTCCCGCCGCAGCGCCTCCCGCAAGGCCTCCGTGCGAACGTTGGGCGTATGCTGGGCAGAAAGGACCACTGTGGTGATCCGGGCGGGCCGTCCATCCTCATAGGCCACGCTGACCTGAGCTTTGCCGTCCGGCAGCAGCCAGGGCATTTCCCCGGAGCGCCGCATGTGATCCAGCCGCTTCACCAGCGCCCCTGCCAAGGTGACCGGCAAGGGCATCAGCTCCGGGGTCTCCCGGCAGGCGTAGCCGGTCATGATCCCCTGATCCCCGGCGCCGGTATCCTCCGCCGAGCGGTGGCTGACACCCTGGGCGATATCCGGCGACTGCGGATGAAAGCAGATCTGAATATCACAGTGCTCCGCGTCCAGTCCCAGTCCGGGACGGTCGTAGCCAATGTCCCGCAGCACCTCCCGGACCACGGCTCCGTAATCCGGTTCCTGCCGGGCGCTGATCTCTCCGAACAAAAGCAGGTGGTTTTCCCACACAGCCGCCTCGCAGGCAGCTCTTGCCTCCGGGTCCTCCGTCAGCAAGGCATCCAGCACCCCATCGGCCACCTGATCGCACAGCTTATCCGGGTGACCTCTGGTCACAGCTTCCGATGTCAGAACGTGCCTCATATTGCACCTCTTCTCCCTCAAAGCGCCCAATGCGCCCTTTTTCTCCATACTGAAAGTGTAACATGTTTCCTACGGAGCCACTATGGGCATATCTGCCGCCTGTGCCTAATGGTATGGGAAAATGCCCCGCAAAAGTTCAGGCAAAATTGCCTCCGTGCCTAAAGCCTTAAAGATTTCGTTAAAAACTCGCACTTGAGACTGGTCCGGTTTCCGTGTATAATGGATATGAAAAAGGAAATTTGTTTCAAAAGGAGCGGGCTATGGCACAACAGACAAAAAATGCCATCCGGCGGGCCTTTATCCAACTGCTGAACGAACGCCCTCTGGATAAAATTTCCATTAAAGACATTGCGGAAAAGGGCGCTGTGAACCGCAACACCTTCTATTACTATTATGCGGATATCTACGCACTGGTAGAGGACATTCTTCAGCTGGAAATTCAGGATTTCCAGTCCAAGCTGCGCCGGTATGACAGCTGGCAGGAAGCATTCCGGGACGCTACGGCCTTTGCCTCCCAGAACAAGCGGGCCGTGTATCATCTCTACAATTCGGGCAATCAGGAAACGCTTCGGCGCTACTACCATAAGGTGACATTAGCCGCCATGACCTCCTATATCCGGGATCAGGCTGAGGGCCTCCCGGCGGATGACGAGGATATCCGTGTCCTGTCGGAATTCTATGCCGCCGCTCTGTCCGGGCTGACCGCCCTGTGGCTGCAAAACGGCATGAAATATGACACCGATGCCTACATTGACCATCTGGGTCACTTGCTGGATGGCAATATCCGCCGTGCTCTGGAACGGAGCTGCCAGGATTCCGGCCAAGCATAAAAGCATCCACCCGTCAATGACGGGTGGATGCTTTTTATGTCTGAAGCCGGTTGCTTTTTCCGCTGTCGGCATAAGCGGACGTTCCGCTTGGAACATCTGCGGTTGTTTATCCCTTCTTCCCGGCGGGTCTCTCCGTCTTTTTTCCGTTCCGCAGAAGGCTCTTCTCTGTTTCCTCCTGAATACCCTCCAACGTCATGCGGAGGTTGCTCATGAATAGGATACTCATGAATTTCAGCAAAGCCTCCCGGGTCTCCTTGTCCAGATCCTTCAAGGCCCGGACCATAGGCCGCACCGCTTTGAAGCTGTCCGCCTTCAGGTCCGTCAGGGTCTGGGCACCGGAGGCCTCCAGCACCTGAAAGGCGCTGTCCACAAATTTTTCCCTCTGCTCAACGGTCAGCCCCTGGACCCAGCCCCGCAGCTCCTGATCCGTCAGGCGGGCCTGCCGGGTGACACTGTGAAGCCGGACAAATCGGTTCCCCAGCACCGCCCAGGAAAAGCCGTCATGCTGCATGAGGCCCTGCTGGTTGCTGTCTACCACGGTGTAGTCCTCCTCGTGCTCCAGCAGCATCCCTACCACGGAGGATTTCGGCACAATGGTGTGGATACGCTCCGCCAGCCGGATATGCCGGGGCTGAGACAGAATATCGTCATGAAAGCCGGGGCCGTCATTGGACCAGACGGCGGCGATCCGCCGCTGCACCGCCGTGGGACAGAACACCCCCGCCCACACTGCCAGATTGCCGCCCTTGGAATGGCCGCCCAGCCGCAGCTTGATCCGGGGGTACTGATGGGCCATGGCCTCCGTGTATGCCACTGCCATTTTCTGAGCAGGGACCTCCCGCATACAACTCAGATAGAAATCCTCTTTCCACCCTGCCAGCGTATCGTCGGTGCCCCGGAAGGAGAGGTAGACGGTGCCATCCCCGCACTCTGCCACCAGCGCCGCGAACTGCTCCGCCTTCACCGTGTCCAGATGGTCCACAAAGCCGTTGAGCTTCATGTCCCGGAACCGGGGCGAGGCTGCCGTCCGGCGCAGCAGCTCTGGGATCTGATTGGGCACCAGAACGCCCATGTCGATGGGCCGGCCTTCCGTTTTGGCAAAATACGCCTCCGCCGCCTTCCACAGGGGCACGGCCCTCCCCTCGCCGGGGCCGGGGACGATGCCGCCGAAGTCCACGAAGGACAGCTCCGCCAAGATCAGGTTATCCACTTCGTTAAACGGATCCTGCGCCAGCGTCAGATCCCCCCGCCAGTCCAGATAATCCAGAATATTCGCCATAGCCGTCCCTCCGTTTCGTTTTGATGAGGGTATTATATCCGCTTGCACTGCGACTTACAAGGCGATATTTGTAAACTTCGTTCTAAGGCCCGCCGCCCCCTCATAGGATGGAGCATCACAACCGAGAGGTGGACGAGATGACAAATCAAACCCGAAACGAAGTGCTTTTGGAGGGGATCCCCGTGGGTGCTCCGGAGCCATCCCATGAAAATCACGGCCAGCTTTTTTACCGTCAAATCCTGGAGGTCCCCCGGCTGTCCGGCACGGCGGACCGTCTGCCCCTGCTGGTGCGGCAGACACAGCTGCCGCTGCTGAAAGAGGGCGTTCCCCTCCGGGTAGAGGGACAGCTCCGCTCCTTTAACAACCGGTCCGGCCTCGGACGGCGTCTCGTGTTGACGGTGTACGCCCGGTCCCTTCAGCCGGGGCTGGGAGAGCCGGTCAACCGCATCCTGCTGGCCGGGACATTGTGCAAGCCGCCTATCTACCGGCGGACGCCGCTGGGCCGCAGCATCAGCGATCTGATCTTAGCCGTGCCCCGGAGCTACGGCCGGGCGGATTACCTGCCGGTGATCGCGTGGGGACAGGTGGCGTCACAGGTGTGTACCTTGGAGGCGGGAGCGCCCTTGTCCCTTGAGGGGCGGATCCAGAGCCGGGTATATCGAAAGGTGACAGAAACCGGCCCGGAGGAGCGGACAGCTTACGAGGTATCCGTCATGCGGCTGCTGTCCCCGGAGGACGAACCATAAAAAACAGACGCCGCTTCATGCAGAAGCGGCGTCTGTTTTTCGCTGTTTTCTCAGTCGTTGGTGTAGTTGTCGAAATAGCCCTGAATGTAGACGATGGGGGTACCCTTGTCGCCGGAGCCGGAGGTCAGGTCGCACAGGGAGCCGATCAGGTCCGTCAGGCGGCGGGGGGTAGTGCCCTCGGAGACCATGTTGCCCACCAGAGAGCTGCCGTCCTTAGCGGCGATGCGGCCCTTGATGGCCTGCCGCAGCTCCTCGCCGTCCAGACCGGCGAAATCGTTGTCCGCCAGGTACTTCAGCTTCAGTTCGTTGGGCGTACCCTCCAGACCGGCGGTGTAGGCGGGGGACACCACGGGGTCTGCCAGCTCCCAGATCTTGCCAACGGGATCCTTGAAGGCACCGTCGCCGTAGACCATGACCTCCACGTGCTTGCCGGTGGCGTCATACAGCTTCTTCTGAATGGCCTCCACCATGCTCTGGCAGTCGCGGGGGAACAGCTTCACCGTATCCTCGGTGGCCTTGTTGGTGCCCAGCAGGCCGTAGTTCTCGTTATAGCCGCTGCCGTTGACAGGGGCGGTGAGGATCTCGTCCAGAGAGAACACCTTTTCTGCGCCGGCGGCGATCAGGCGGCGCTTGGTGCGCTTGCGGGTGTGGATGTCGCAGTTGATGACATTCTTGGTATAGGGCAGGATGGCCTTGGCGTCATTGGCGAAGATGACCCCCGCCTCCGCGCCGCAGTCCCGGATCAGGTCCATGTAGTAGGCCACATAGTCCACGCCGGTGAAGGGGTGCACGGTGTAGCCGAACAGCTCCCGGTATTTTTCCAGGGTCAGCACGTCCCGGTAGGGGTCCACGCCCTTTTCGTCCATCACATCCGGGTCGATCAGGTGATTGCCCACCTCGTCGGAGGGATAGCTCAGCATAAGAATGATCTTCTTTGCGCCCTTGGCAATGCCCCGCAGGCAGACAGCGAAGCGGTTGCGGCTGAGGATGGGGAAAATAACGCCCACCGTTTCACCGCCCAGCTTTTCCTTTACATCGGCGGCAATATCGTCCACGGAGGCATAGTTGCCCTGAGCACGGGCCACGATGGCCTCGGTCATGGCCACTACATCCCGGTCCCGGATGGCAAAGCCATCCTCCGGCTGGGCGGCAGCCTCCAAAACGGACTTGGTGACGATCTCCACCAGATCGTCGCCGCTGCGGATAATAGGCGCCCGGACGCCCCGGGAAACAGTACCGACCATACGGCTCATAAATAACTCCAATCCGCCGCCACATGGCGGCACACATGATTTTAGCTTCAAGCACAGGGCCTTTTGCCCCAGCCTATTTATTTTAGCAGATAGGTTGACCTTTGTAAAATTAAAAAATACACTTTTAGATATCAATTCTACTTATATTTTTACCTATCGTATCTGTTGGTTTTATGATTCGCTATCCAAAAACACGGTTCGGCCGTCGATCCGGTCGCCCTCTACCGTTAATATACCGTAGGTAGGCCGCAGGCCCTTGCCCACAGTTCCCGGATTCAGGAACAGCGTTCTGCCCCGCTTGTCCACCAAAGGCTTGTGGGTATGGCCAAACAGAAAGGCATCTAAATGGTCCTGCTCTGCCTTCAAGCCCGCTGTCAGCAGGGAGGTTTTCACGCCGCAGGTGTGGCCGTGGCAGATCAACACACGGCAGTCCCCTAAAAACAGCAGTTTTTCCGCCGGCTCCTCCGGACGGCAGTCACAATTTCCGGGAACGTGCTCCATGGGAATGTCCGGATACCGTTCCGCCAGCCGTTCCGCATCCCGCCAGCAGTCCCCCAGATGGAGGATCATGTCGGGCTTTTCCCGTTCAACCGCCTCCTCCATATTGGATATATTTCCGTGGGAATCCGAAAGCACCAGAATGTTCATGGCAGTCTCCTTTTATGTGGCATATTTATAACCATAAACAGTATACCCTGTTTTTTTCGCCGGTGCAAGGGCCGTTGCGGAACCCGGTGAAGTATGCTATACTGCTGAGGAAAAAATCAGGACGCCGCAGAGCGGGAAAACGAGGTAATCATGGGACATTTCGATCATCTGAATGTGGCCTTCTTCACAAAAGCCGCTATTTACCCCGGCAGCATCGGCACCTTCCGCTACCGTTTTCAGCGGGAGGGCTGGACGGACGGAAAGGGCACTCTCACTGTCTGGGTCTACGAGAACACCAGTTTCGAGCTGGCCAAGGATGTGGAATCCCAGACCTTCCCGTGGACGGAGGAGGGCGTGGAGCAGGTGAAGGCGTGGCTGGAGGAAAAGTTGGCGGAACGGGGCAGCCAGCCCTATTCCATCCCCTACCCCGCCCCCCAAGCGGAATGATATGTACTGGAATGACCTGAACTCCCGGCTAAAGGCGGAATACGGCTGCAAGGTCTACAAGCTGGCCCTGTCCTCCGGGTGTTCCTGCCCCAACCGGGACGGGACGCTGGACACGCGCGGCTGCATTTTCTGCGACGGCGCGGGGGCCTTCGCGGAGGCCGGAGCCATCCCGGATCAGCTGGCCGCCGCCAGACTGCGGGTAGCCGCCAAGGCCGGGACCGATGCGAAATACATCGCCTACTTCCAGTCCTTTACCAACACATACGGGGACGCGGATCGCCTGCGGGCCTTGTATCAGGCGGCCATGGCACCGGAGGATGTGGTGATCTTATCTATCGCCACCAGGCCGGACTGTCTGGGGCCGGATATTCTGGGCCTATTGGAGGAGCTGAATCGCATCAAGCCGGTGTGGGTGGAGCTGGGCTTGCAGACGATCCACCCGGAAAGCGCCCGGTATCTCCGCCGGGGCTATGACCTGCCGGTATTCGACCGGGCGGTGAAGGTCCTGAAAGCCATCGGCGTGACGGTCATTGTCCATCAGATCTTGGGGCTTCCCGGCGAAACACCGGAAATGATGGCGGAGACCGCCCGCTATATCGGTCAAAGTGGGGCGGAGGGCGTAAAACTCCATCTGCTCCACGTCCTCCGGAACACGGATCTGGCGGCGGAGTGGCAGGCAGGCCGGGTACAGACGCTGGAATTGGAGGAATATATTTCCATTCTGGAGCTGTGTCTGCGGAATCTTCCACCGGAAACAGTCATCCACCGCCTCACCGGGGACGGCGCGAAGCGAGACCTGCTGGCTCCCCTGTGGAGCGGAGATAAAAAGCGGGTACTGAACGCCATTCATCAGGCATTTCTGAGAGACAATCTGATTCAGGGAAGCACCCTATAAAAACGTTCGCCGTATGGAGGTCCATACGGCGAACGTTTTTATCATTTACTTTGCTTCTTCCGTGCAGACCTTGACGCCGGCGATGGCCATGGCGAAGGTGAACCAGAAAATGACCAGCACGCGGGGATAGTTCCACAGGAAATCCGCCAGACCGCAGACCATCGCGCCGCACATGGCAGACGCAGCGGCGGCTGCTACCGTCCTCCCCACGGAGGGGCCGTTATGCCGGACCGCCCGGGCGGCGTTTTTGATGTTCCACAGCATGGAACCCACAAAACCGGTGACGCCCAGCAGGCCCATCTGAATCCAGACCTCCAAATAGAAATTGTGGGAGTGGACAAAGGGAGCCTTGTCGTGATACAGGTTGAACTCCCGGATGTATGTCTGGGTGGCGGCGGTGCCGAGGCCCGCTCCGGTGAGGGGGGAACGGCGGATGACCTCAATGGCCGCCTTGTAAAGAGACACCCGGCTGGAGGTGGAGGAGTCCGCCGTATTGGTAATGGTGAGGATGCGGTTCAGCACCGTGGTGGGCAGGAAGGGCACCGCCAGTACGCACAGCAGAATAAAGGCTGGGATCAGCTTCGGTTTCCAGAGGAACACGAATACCGCCATAGCGACAGCCAGCCCCACCCAGCTTGCCCGGGAATAGGTCATGGCCATGGCCATGCCGCCCACGCAGAAGATACCGGCGCAGATGGCCTTCCATTGCCAGTGCTTCGCCGTAAGGAACAGGGCCAGCACCAGCGGCAGCAGCAGCAAAAGCACCTGTGCGAAGGTGTTTGGATTGTCGAAAATGGAAAAGACCCGCCCCGGCATACCGGCGTTGACCTTCAGATCCACATAGGAGGGATTTACCTTCACACCCTGAATTCGCTGGACGATGCCGTAAGCGCCTGTTGCGCCCACGCAGACAGCCGCCCCGGCGCACAGCCGCTTCAGGTCCTCCCCATTCCGCACGGCACTGACGGTGATGACCACCAGCAGCGCCGCCGACACATGGTAGATCAAAAAACGGGCGGACAGCCCCGGCGCATAGGAGAAGGTCACGGCCAGCGTCACGGCAGCCAGCATCAGCGCCGGATAGAAGCCGATCCGGGCCACATCCAGACGGCGGCCCGTCCGCATAGCCCCGGCGTAAAACAGCAGCAGCAACAAAACGCCGGTCATAAAGCTATATGCGTTGTTCCAGCGCTCGTAGGGGATGCACCACAGCGCCGCGATGCACCAGGACTGGGCAATGGAGGCACTGTCTCCCATGTCAAAGGCCAGTCGTGCGAAAAAGCTGTCCTCAAAGGTCAGGTTCCACGCCTTGTACCAGGCGTGAAGCAGCGTCCCCGGCAGGTTCACCAGAGCGCTGAGCACCCGGCACAGGAAGCTGTCCTTCCAAGACCGGGCCGCAATCCCTTCCCGGCACAGCGGCCGCAGGATGCGGCTCTCCTCGACCTGTCCACTGCACCAGCGGCCGGCTGCCGCCAGAAAACGGTGGAGGGTGCTGTCCTCATAGACATCGCAAAGCCAGACCCATATCTGATAGGTCAGGCTGGTTTGCCAAAGTGTCATAGTTGCTCCTTACATATGATTTTTCAGGCGGTACAGCGCCGTCAGTGTACCAAACCGGCCGCTGCCGATGAGATCCGCCACGATCTGCTTATTGCGGCCCAAGCCCTTGGGGCGTAGTTCCCGGATGGCTTTCGCAAACTCCGGCTGGGCGCAGAGGGCTTCCACGGCCTTCCGCTTTTCCCGGACGGGCTTCGGATTGCTCTTCACATACTCGTTGCCCACGGCGATCAGCAGCCCTGCCCACACTGTGTTGGCCCGCCACTGAGGCCGGGCGGCGTCAAGGCCGTATTTCTCCACGATCTCCGCCTTTCGCTCCAAAAACCGGGCGAATACCGCCGGATAGTCCCGCATATAGCGGTGGGTGGCGGAGGCGGGGTTTTCCAGATAGCGGTACAGGGGCTTGTCCGTCACCGCGAGACGGTGCACATTGGCGAAATATTCCATCAGGAACAGCTCATCCTCCAGATAGGCCCCCTCAAAGGTAATGGCGTTGTCCCGGAGGATGGCGGCGTCAAAGAGGAAACGCCAGATGAAGCCGTTGAACACCGGCGGTTGAAGCCGGGCCCCCCCCCGAGGCCCGAGGAACTTTTTCCCGATGCCCGGCTCTTCCTAGATTCCTGCCCGCAGCAACAGCCCCGTTCGCCCCTCCCCCCCCGGCGGCCCCGTGTAGTGGGGACAACCCGCGCCGTCTGGCCCCGCCCCTTTCCCCCGGGTTTTCACGACTGCGGTACCGGGGGCTGGCCGGACCCGGCAGTAGGTGGCACATGGGCAAAATATCCCATCGGAACCACCTCACCCTCAAGAAGGCCCCCCTCAAAGGTATGGGCTTTGCCCGGGAGTAGGGCGGCGAAAAATGGAAACCCCAAGATGAACCCGTTGACCCCGGGGGGTGGAAGCCGGCCCCCCGCCAGAGGCCAGAGGATCTTTTCCCGGATGCCGGTCTCTTCATAGATTCCTGCCGGCAGCAACAGCTCTGTCCGCCGTTCCCCGTCAGGCGTCACGTTGTAGTGGGCACAGCCGGCGCTGTCTGCCCCGGCCTTTTCCCGCAGATACCACAAGGTCTCCAGCGCCGCCGGTTCAAAGGCATCGTCGGCGTCCAAAAAGGCGATATACGGTCCCGTGGCCTGCTCTAACCCCAGATTCCGGGCGGTGGACACGCCGCCGTTGGGCTTGTGGAACACGCGAATGCGAGGGTCTCTTGCGGCGTAGCCGTCGCACAGGGTCGGAGAACCGTCCCGGCTGCCATCGTCAATCAGCAGCAGTTCCCAGTCGGAAAAGGTCTGGGCCAAAACGCTCTCTACGCACTGGGGCAGCAGCGCTTCCGCCTGATAGACCGGTACGATCACAGAAATAGCGGGCATAAGCCACCTCCTTTCCTTCATACAAGGTGATTATAGCATAGGCACTATCGTTGGTCAATAAAAGGAGCGGGGCACAAATTTTCCTCCCGGCGTTGCTTTTGCCGCCCATGTCTGCTACACTATGGCTGAAAACAGTCATCGAAATTGCAGTTGTTTTGCGCCCTAATGGAGGCCGGCGCTGCCGCCGGCCCCCTATCTGAAAAGCGGCGGCGCCAGACCCGGGGGCGGACACTGCGGGGCGTATCAACGGGGACGCTCATGCCACTTGTGCCATCCTATGCATCCCCGCCGCCGTCTGCCACGAAGCATGTCCCACATCTCCGGCCCATCTGCCGGAAATTTAGAGAAAAGAGGTCATCTCCATGATTAAAATTTCTCCGTCTATCCTCTCCGCCGATTTTGCGAATTTGGAGAGAGACATTCACCGCATTGCCGACGCCGATTACGTCCATGTAGACGTGATGGACGGCGTGTTCGTGCCCAATATCTCCATCGGCATCCCGGTGCTGAAGTCTATCCGGAAGGTCACGGATATGTTCCTGGATGTTCACCTGATGATCACGCAGCCGGTGCGGTACGTGGAGGAATTCTGCGATGCCGGCGCCGATCTGGTAACGGTCCATGTGGAGGCGGATTTCCCGGAAAACATTCAGGCCGCCATCGACAAGATCCACGCCAAGGGCAAGAAGGCGGGCATCGTTCTGAAGCCCAAGACCACTTGGGAGGCAGTCCTGCCCTATATCGATCAGGTGGAGCTGATTCTGGTCATGACCGTGGAGCCCGGCTTCGGCGGTCAGAAATTCATGGCGGACCAGATGCCCAAGGGGGCCGCCATCCGCAAGCTCATCAATGAGCGGAACCCCGCCTGCGAACTGGAGGTAGACGGCGGCGTGGCCCCCGACACCTGCCAGACCTGCATCGACGCTGGTGCCAACGTGCTGGTGGCGGGCAGCGCCGTCTACAAGGCGGAGGACATCCCTGCCCGTATCAAGGAACTCCGGGGGAAATGAGCGTATGAGTCATTGGAATAATCTGCCTCAGCTCAGGCTGGGCGTGTATCCTACGCCCTTTTACCGGCTGGAAAATATCAGCCGGATCTACAACAAGAGCATCTGGATCAAGCGGGATGACCTGTGCGGCGTCGCTTTGGGCGGCAACAAGGTCCGCAAGCTGGAATATCTGCTGGCGGACGCCCAGAAGCAGGGCTGCGACACCGTGTTCACCACCGGCGGGGCCCAGTCCAATCATGCCATGCTCACCGCCGCCTGCGCCGCCCGTCTGGGGCTGCGCTGTGTCCTGATCCTGAAAAAGCGGGGTGTCACGGACCGCAAGGGCAATCTGGTGCTGGACGATATTTTCGGCGCGCAGGTGGAATTTATGGACACCGACAGCTATGAGGACATCTACGCCGAGATGCGTGAGCGCTGCGAGGTGTTGGCCAACCAGGGACACAAGGGCTATATCATCCCCGTGGGCGGCTCCACGGCACTGGGCTCCATCGGCTACGCCGAGTGCGTCCGGGAACTGGCGGAGCAGGCCAAGGAGGCCGGGATCGAGATCAGCCATGTGGCCTCCGCCACTGGCTCCGGCGGCACCACCGCCGGTCTGGTGCTGGGTACCTCCCTGTTTCTCCCGCAGGCCAAGGCCACAGGTCTGGGCGTGGATACCGACCCCTTTGAGGAGATCGTATCCGAATTGGTGAAAGAAGCCGCCGGGCTGGTGGGCCAGCCCGTCCCCACAGACATGGACAGCCGTTTCCGGATGATCTACCATGTGGGCGCCGGCTACGCCATCCCCAACGCCGAGGACACCCCCTACATCGAGGAACTGGCCCGGCAGGAGGGGATCCTGCTGGACCCCGTTTACACCGGCAAGGCTTGGGCCAAATTCCTGATGCTGGTGAAGGAGGGCTACTTCGACGGGCAGGAGCACATCGCCTTCGTCCACACCGGCGGCGCGGCGGCGCTGTTCGCCATGGAGTTAGGTTAAAGAGGGAATTTCATCCTCCCTTTAGATTCCCCCCCGCCTCGTCAGAACAAACTTCACTTTGTTTGGCCTGCCTGATGGCAGGCCGCATACCGTTTTGTTTGTTCTTCCTCTCCCCACGAAAACCGCTGTGCTGGGTTTTCGCGGGGGCCTATGTGCGGACTGGTGAACGCGCCCAAGGCGCGTAAGATGTGGTATTTTTGTCAGGCACATGTCCTGACAAAAATGATTGGAATCCCATACCGCCAAGGATACGGCGCCTCGCTTGCGTGGGACACTCGCACACTTGCGGGGTACAGCGTGTCTTTCATCAGGCACGGAAGGTAAATTGTCCCATAAGGGCAAGAGAAACTCCCCTCCCGGGGGATGTCCTGACGAAGACTGATCCAAATTTTCAACACCGTATACCATATCAATCTCCGCAGGGCAGGGTGGAAGGCTCTGCCCTGCGGATCGTGAAGGAGCATGACCCATGGAGTATTTTCCCGCGCCGCTGGAGGCGCTGGTCGAACAATTTGCCCGTCTGCCGGGGATCGGCGGAAAGACCGCCCAGCGGCTGGCCTTTCATGTACTGAGCCTGCCGGAGGAGGACGCTCAGGCGTTTGCGGACGCCATCGTTACCGCCAAGCGCACCGTCACCTACTGCCCCGTATGCCGCAATTTTACCGCCGGGGGGCTGTGCCCCATCTGTTCCTCTCCCAAGAGGGATAACTCTGTGATCTGCGTGGTGGCGGACCCACGGGACGTGGCGGCCATGGAGCGGGGCCGGGAGTTCAACGGCAAATACCATGTGCTCCACGGCGTCATCAGTCCCATGAACCACGTCGGTCCCGATGACATCGCCATCAAGCCACTGCTGGAGCGGGTGGCTCAGGGCGGTGTGGAGGAGGTCATCATGGCCACCAACCCGGACACGGAGGGGGAGGCTACCGCCATGTATATCGCCCGGCTTTTGAAGCCCTTTGAGGTCAAGGTGACCCGGTTGGCCTATGGCATCCCCGTGGGCGGCCATCTGGAATTTGCCGATGATGCGACCCTGGCCCGGGCCTTGGAGGGCCGGAGGGAGCTTTGATTTTCTGCCTTCTGTGATTTCGCCGGGAATCGCAGTCGCTTTAAACCGATAAAATTGTGTACTTTTTTCGTCGCCCTTTGTTGACAGGGGTCTGCGGGTGTGTTACATTGTAACCATCTTGGAAAGCCTTATGAGATCAGGAGAGATATCTACTATGACTTCTGTTATGTTCTTCACCTATTACTACTTTACTATGCACGCATAGTAAGGGTAATTTGTGTTGCAATCAAAAGGGCCCCCCAAGCCGATTTTTGCGCCGCACAGGTTACGCCTGTGGGGCGTTTTTTCATTCATCACTTATCATCAAAAACAATTTATAGGAGGAAACCGTTATGATCGTTGCGTTGAAGCCGGGTGTTACCCAGGAAAGCCGTGAACAGCTGATGGATTGGCTCCAGAATCTGGGCCTGCACATCCATGTGTCCGAGGGCGAGTACCAGACCATTCTGGGACTGGTGGGCGACACCACCAAGGTGGATATGGACCTGGTAGCCAGTCTCGACATTGTGGATTCCGTAAAGCGGGTCACGGAGCCGTTCAAGTGCTGCAACCGCAAATTTCACCCGGAGGACACCGTGGTAGAAGTCGGCGACGTGAAGATCGGCGGCGGAAACTTCTGCGTCATGGCGGGTCCCTGCTCCGTGGAATCTGAGGAGCAGATCGTGGCGGTGGCCAAGGCGGTGAAGGCCTCCGGGGCCAATATGCTCCGGGGCGGTGCCTTCCAGCCCCGCCCCCCTCCCCATGACTTCGCCGGGCCGGAGGCCCAAAGGCTGGGACTGCCTAAGATCGCCCGGCCGGGGAACGGGCTGCCCCCTGTCACCCAGGTCCTTAGCGGGGTGGACCCGCCCCTCTTTTAGGATGGGGATGTATTGCCAGCAGGGGCACCGCATAT
>OBLO01000655.1_pt1 | contig 33569 bp, 31 predicted proteins | sample 1519401 | NCBI WGS metagenome assembly OBLO01 (sample SAMEA2602897, study PRJEB22501) | metagenome | reverse complement strand
CGAAGCCCACGAAGCAGCCGGTGGTGATGGTCATGCCGGAGCGGGAAATGCCGGGCATGGTGGCAATGGCCTGGCCGATGCCCACGATGAGAGCGGAGAGAACACTGGCGCTGGCCTCGGTCTTGCGGCCTTTTCTCACCCGGTCACTGGCAAAGAGCAGGAAGCCTGTGACCAGCAGTGCGCAGCCGATAAAGACCATGTTGCTGCTGAGGCCCTGCACCTTATCTTTAATAGGCAGCACCGCAAACAGCGGGAGCGTACCCACGATGATCAGCAAAATCAGCCGCCGGGCGGGAGGCACAGGGGTGGGGGTGGAGTGACGGGCAAGGTCCCGCACGCCGAGGATCAGCTCCCGGACCATGTCCCTGATCTCGCCCCAATAGGCTACGAACACGGCCACCAGCGTGCCCAGGTGCAGCAGCACGTCAAAGAACTCCGGCACCACGCCGGCATCCTGCATGCCCAGCAGATTCTGGGCGATGGCCAGATGGCCGCTGCTGGAGATAGGCAGGAACTCCGCGATGCCCTGGATGAGGCCCAGCAGAAAGGATGAAAAAAACGACATATGTATCGATCTCCTATCTATAATATGATTATAAAATGTATAATTCTGTCGGAAAATTACGGAACGTATTCGGCTTTTCCGCATTGGATACTTATTATAGCATATTTACCTGCGAATTTCCACCCTTTCTCATACCTGTCCGGAGGGAATGGAGGCGGCGCATTGTTCACAAAAAAGCCTTGATTTGAATAGGGGACAGTGCTATACTTTTTATACTTATGTAGCATACCCCATTTTACCCTTTTTCAGGGGAAAACCTTTAGAAACGAGGAAGAACAAATGCGAAAAATTCCATTTAGCCCTCCTGACATTACGGAGGAGGAAATTCAAGAGGTTTGCCAGGCCCTGCGCTCCGGCTGGATCACCACCGGACCCAAGACCAAGGAATTTGAGCGGCAGGTGGCCGCCTTCTGCGGAACAGACCGGGCCGTGTGCCTCAACTCCGCCACCGCCTGCCTGGAGATGACCCTGCGCATCCTGGGCATCGGCCCCGGAGACGAGGTCATCACCTCTGCCTATACCTACACCGCTTCCGCCAGCCCCGTGTGCCATGTGGGAGCCAAGCTGGTGCTGGTGGACACCCTTCCCGGCTCCTACGAGATGGACCCGGAGAAGCTGGCTGCGGCGATCACGGAGCGCACCAAGGCGGTAATCCCCGTGGACATTGCCGGCATCCTGGCAGACTACGACACCATTTATTCCATCGTGGAGAGCAAGAAGGGGCTGTTCACTCCGGCCAATGACCTGCAGAAGAAGATCGGCCGGGTGGCGGTGGTGGCTGACGGGGCCCACAGCTTCGGCGCCCAGCGCCACGGCAAGCGCTCCGGCTGCTTTGCGGACTTTACCACCTTCTCCTTCCACGCAGTGAAGAATCTCACCACCGCCGAGGGTGGAGCCGCCACCTGGAATCCGGCGCTGGCCCTGGATGACGAGGCTATTTATAAGCAGTATATGCTCCTGAGCCTCCACGGCCAGAGCAAGGACGCCCTGGCCAAGACCAAGCCCGGCGCGTGGGAATATGACATCGTGGCGCCGCTTTATAAATGTAACATGACGGACATTATGGCGGGCATCGGCCTTGCCCAGCTCAGGCGCTACCCGGGACTGCTGGAAAAGCGCTATAAGCTGGTGCGGCTTTATAATGAGCTGCTTGCTGGCTGCGGCGTGGAGCACGCGCCCCACTTCCGGGAGGACGAGGTTTCCAGCTGCCATTTGTATCTGACCCGGCTTACGGGCAAGACCATGGCCCAGCGCAACGCCATCATTGAGAAAATGGCGGAGCAGGGCGTGGCTACCAATGTACACTTTAAGCCCCTGCCTCTGCTGACGGCTTATAAGGACCTGGGCTTTGACATTGCGGACTATCCCTGCGCCCTGGCACAGTTTGAAAACGAGATTACCCTGCCCCTGTACTCCACCCTCACGGAGGAGGATGTACGGTACATCTGCCAGATGCTGAAGGTGTGCCTGCAGGACGGATAAAAGGAAAAGGACAGCAAATTTATGGATAACCAAGCAGGCGCCCGACAGCCATACCGGATTGTTACCCCTCCCTCAGCGGCCACCATGGCCTGCAAGCGGGCCTTTGACATCCTCTGCTCTTTTTTGGGACTGACGGTGCTGAGCCCGGTGCTGCTGGTGGTGTCGGTGCTGGTGGGGGTCACCTCTCCCGGCGGGGTATTTTTCCGTCAGGAGCGCATCGGAAAGGACGGCAAGCCCTTTCGAATCTTCAAGTTCCGCTCCATGCGCAAGGATAACGCAGGGCTGAAGATCACCACCGGCAACGACAGCCGCATTACCCCCGTGGGGCGCTTCCTGCGCAAGAGCAAGATAGACGAGCTGCCCCAGCTCATCAACGTGCTGGTGGGGGACATGAGCTTCGTGGGCCCCCGGCCGGAGGTGGCGGACTATGTGGACCTCTATACGCCTTATCAGCGTCAGGTGCTGCAGGTGCGGCCGGGCATCACTGGCATCGCCTCCATCCGCTTCCGCAATGAAAACGACCTGCTTACAGCCAGTGACGATCCCAACCGCACCTATATTGAGGAGATCATGCCCCGGAAGATCCGGCTGGATCTGGAGTATATCCCCCATGCCTCGGTGCCGTATGACATCAAGCTGATTTTTCAGACCCTTGGAGCGGTCATTAAGGAGTAAAAGACCATATGAGGATTTGGCTTATCAACCACTACGCCGTCCCGCCCCAGTACTACCCCCTGGCCCGGCAGAATTACTTTGCAAGGTATCTGATGCAAAAGGGCCATGAGGTGACCATTTTTGCAGCCAGCACCGTGCATAACTCCGACCTGAACCTCATCGAGGATGACACCCCCTATCGGGAGGATGTGGTGGACGGGGTGCACTATGTGCTCATCCGCTGCAAGGGCTACCACGGCAACGGAGCCTCCCGCATTCTGAATATGCAGGAATTTGCCCGGAAGCTGCCGGGCGTGTGCGATCAGTACCCCCGGCCCGATGCCATTGTGGCCACGTCTATGCCCCCTATGTCCTGCGCGGCGGGCATCAAGCTGGCCCGGAAATACGGCTGCCGGGGCATCGCGGAGATTGCCGACCTGTGGCCCGAGAGCCTGATCGCCTACGGCATTGCCGGGGCACATAACCCGGCGGTGCTGTGGCTGCGCCGGGTGGAGAAATGGATCTACACCAGGTCGGACGCCGTGGTATTCACCATGGAGGGCGCCTACGACTATATCAGGGAGCAGCGCTGGGAGAAGGTGGTGCCCCGGAGCAAGGTGCACTATATCAATAACGGCGTGGATCTGGAGCAGTTCAATTATAATAAAGACAACTTCCGGGTGGACGACCCGGATCTGGAGGATCCAGACACATTCAAGGTGGTCTACACCGGCTCCATCCGCCAGGTGAACAACCTGGGCCTGCTGCTGGACGCGGCCAGGGAGGTAAAGGATCCCCGGGTGCGCTTTCTCGTCTGGGGCGACGGCGACGAGCGGCCTGCTCTGGAGAAGCGGGTGCAGGATGAAAAGATCGGAAACGTGGTCTTCAAGGGCCGGGTGGAGAAGAAATTCGTGCCGTCCATTGTCAGCCGGGCGGATGTGAACATTGCCCACAACACGCCCTCGCCGCTGTTCCGCTTTGGCATCAGCTTTAACAAGATGTTTGATTATCTGGCTGCCGGAAAGCCGGTGCTGTCTGACTTCCCGTGCCCGTATAACCCGGCCACGGATCACGGCGCAGGGCTGGACGTGCAGCAGCCGGACGCAGTGTCCATCGCCCGGGCGGTGGAAAAAATGGCGGCCATGCCGCCGCAGGAGCGGGAGGCCATGGCCCGCAATGCCCTGCGCACGGCGCAAGAATACGACTTCAGGAAACTGACTGACAAGCTGCTGGATGTCATCGAGCATCCGGTGGCTGTCGGAGAGGAGGAATAATATGCAATTTATTGACCTGAAGGCCCAGTACGCGGCCTTAAAAGACGAGATCAACGCCAATATCCAGGCGGTGCTGGACTCCGCCCAGTTCATCGGCGGCCCCCAGGTGAAGCAGCTGGAGGGAGAGCTGGCGGACTTCGTGGGCCGCAAGCACTGCATCACCTGCGCCAACGGCACCGACGCCCTGCAGATCGCCTTCATGGTGGCTGGCGTGGGAGCGGGGGACGCCGTGTTCTGCCCGGACATGACCTTCATCTCCTCCACGGAGCCGGCCAAGATGTTCGGGGCTACCTCTGTGTTCTGCGACATCACGGCTGACACCTATACCCTCTGCCCGGAGAGCCTGGAAAAGCAGATCCAGGCCGTGCTGGCCGAGGGCAAGCTCAAGCCCAAGGCCGTGGTGGCCGTGGACATCTTGGGCAATCCCTGTGACTTTGACACCATCGCGCCCATCTGCGAAAAGTACGGCCTGACCCTCATTGAGGACGCGGCTCAGGCATTCGGCGCATCCAATAAGGGGCGCAAGTGCTGTTCCTTCGGCTATATTGCCACCACCTCCTTCTTCCCGGCCAAGCCCCTGGGCTGCTACGGCGACGGCGGCGCCATCTTCACCGATGACGATGCCGCGGCGGACGTGATCCGCTCCCTGTGCGTCCACGGCAAGGGCCCCGGCGGCAAGTACGATAACATCCGTGTGGGCATGAACTCCCGGCTGGATACCATCCAGGCGGCTGTTTTGCTGCCCAAGCTGAAGGCGCTGAAGGGCTATGAGATCGACCGCCGCCAGGAGGTGGCCGGCCGGTATAATGCCGCCTTTGGCAAGGATTTTACCGTGCCGTTCGTGGCGGAGGGGTGCGTCTCTGCCTGGGCCCAGTATGCCGTTTTGGCTAAGGATACCCAGACCCGGGACAGGGTCATCGCCCATCTGAAGGAAAAGAATATCCCCAATATGATTTATTATCCCACTCCCCAGCACGCCTTGCCGGTGTTCAAGGCCGAGCCCCACTACGGGGAGACCTTCAAAAACGCCGACGACTACTGCGCCCGGACCCTGTCGCTGCCTATGCACCCATACATGGACGAGGCGGAGCAGCAGATGGTCATTGACGCAGTACGGGAGGCACTGTGATGGAGGAGAAGTATTTTGTGCATCCCTCCAGCTTTGTGGATGAGGATGTGGAGATCGGCGAGGGCACCAAGATATGGCACTTCTGCCATATCCAGAAGGGGGCCCGCATCGGCAAGCGCTGCTCCCTGGGGCAAAACGTGAATGTCAGCAACCATGTAAAGGTGGGTGATGGCTGCAAGCTGCAGAATAATGTCTCCCTGTACGAGGGGGTGGAGCTGGAGGACTATGTGTTCTGCGGCCCCTCCTGTGTGTTCACCAACGACCTGACCCCCCGGGCCAAATATCCCAAGGGCAGCGCCGGATACAAAAAGACGCTGATCCGGGAGGGCGCGTCTATTGGCGCCAACGCCACCATCGTCTGCGGCCATACCGTGGGCTGCTGGGCCCTCATCGGGGCTGGCGCCGTGGTGGCCTGCAATGTGCCCGATCATGCGCTGATGCTGGGCGTCCCGGCGAAAATTCGCGGCTGGGCCTGCAAGTGCGGCGCACTGCTGCACTTTGACGGGGAAACGGCCACCTGTACCGCCTGCGGCAGAGGCTATCGGATGAAAGCGGAAAACGAAGTGGAGGAGTGTAAGTAATATGAAATTCGACACCATTTACGACGGCCTGATCAAAGGCACGGAGAAGCTGGCCCTGGTGGGCCTGGGCTATGTGGGCATGCCCATTGCTGTGGAGTTTGCCAAGCATATCTCCGTTATCGGCTTTGACATCAATGAAAAGCGTGTAAACGAATACGCCAGCGGCATCGACGCCACCAACGAGGTGGGCGAGGCCATCAAGAACACCACCGTGGAGTTCACTGCAGATCCCAAGCGGCTGAAGGAGGCCAAGTTCATCGTAGTGGCTGTTCCCACCCCCGTGAATCCCGATACCACCCCCGACCTGCGCCCGGTGGAGGGGGCCTCCCGCACCGTGGGCCAGAACTTGACCCCGGGCACCATCGTGGTCTTTGAGTCCACGGTGTATCCCGGTGTCACCGAGGACATCTGCGTGCCCATCATTGAAAAGGAATCCGGCCTCAAGTGCGGCGTGGACTGGAAGATCGGCTACAGCCCCGAGCGCATCAATCCCGGTGACCGGGTGCACACCCTCACCAACATCCGTAAGATCGTCTCCGGTATGGACGAGGAGTCCGCCCGGGAGATCAAGAAGGTGTACGACATCGTCATCAAGGCCGGCACCTTCCCTGTGTCCACCATCAAGACCGCCGAGGCGGTGAAGGTGGTGGAGAACAGCCAGCGGGATATCAACATCGCCTTTATGAACGAGGTGGCCATGATCTGCGACCGCATGGGCATCGATACCGACGAGGTGCTGGCGGGCATGAACACCAAGTGGAACGCCCTGGGCTTCAAGCCGGGCCTGGTGGGCGGCCACTGCATCGGCGTGGATCCCTACTATCTGACCAATGCCGCCGAGGCCCTGGGCTACCACAGCCAGATCATCCTCAACGGCCGCAAGGTCAACGACAGCATGGGCGGCTTCGTGGCCGATGCCGCCATCAAGCAGATGATCGAGGCGGGTATGGCTCCCAAGAAGGCCACCGTGGTCATTCTGGGCATCACTTTCAAGGAGAACTGCCCCGATACCCGCAACAGTAAGGTGGTGGATATCATCAGTCGCCTGAAGGAGTATGACATTCACCCTGTGGTCACCGACCCTTGGGCGGATGCCGCCGTGGCCGAGCATGAGTACGGCGTTACCCTGACGGACTTTGACAAGATCCCCAAGGCCGACTGCGTTATCGTGGCCGTGGGCCATAACGAGTTCCGCTCCCTGTCCATGATGCAGCTGAAGGGGCTGTTTAAGAGTGATATCCCCGACAATGAAAAGGTGCTCATCGATGTGAAGAGCCTCTACCGCATGGACGAGCTGAAGGCCTCCGGCCTGCGGTTCTGGCGGCTGTAAGACAGGGCGGGAGAAAAACAGTTCAATACTGCAAGGAGCGTATCGCATGATTCGAGTGTGTCACATGACCAGCGCCCACGACGAGGAGGACATCCGTATTTTCCACAAGGAGTGCGTCTCTCTGGCCAGGGCCGGGTACGAGGTGTACCTGGTGGAGCGGGGAGAGAGCCGGGAGAAAAACGGTGTGCACATCGTGGGCGTGGGGGACCTGCCCCGCAGCCGCCGCAAGCGGATGACAGAGGGCGTCCGGAGGGTTTACGAGGCGGCCAGAGCGCTGGACGCGGATATATACCACTTCCATGACCCGGAGCTGATCTCCTGCGGGCTGAAGCGAAAAAGGCCTGAAAAGAAGGTCATCTTTACCAGCCAGGAGAAGTATACGGCCCAGATCGCGGGAAAGGAGTCCCTGCCGGGTGGGGTGGCCGGGGCCTTTTCCGCCGCCTATGGCAGCTATGAACGGCGGGCGCTGCGCAAGCTGGACGCGGTGATCTTTCCCTGCACGCTGGAGGGGAAGAATCCCTTTGCCGGTCAGTGCCGGCGGGCCGTTCTCATCAGCAACGCCGCCATTCTGGGGGAATTTTCCGAAAAATATGACCCCGACAGCCCCCGGCAGAAGGACCTGGTGTGCTATGTGGGCGGGCTGACGGAGCCGAGAGGCATCACCAACTGCATGCGGGCGGCATACCGGGCCGGGGCCACGCTGGCCCTGGGCGGGGCCTTCTCGCCCCCGGAATACGGGGAGCAGCTGCGCAGCGACCCGGCCTATGCCTGCGTGGACTACCGGGGCATGCTGGACCGGGACGGTGTGCGGGCGCTGCTCAGCCAGAGCAGCGTGGGCCTGTGTGTGCTGCGGGACGTGGGGCAGTACCTGAAGATCGAAACCTTCGGCATCAAGGTCTATGAGTACATGTCCATGGGCCTGCCGGTGATCCTGTCCCACAGCGCCTATAACGACCGGATGATGGAGAAATACCGTTTCGGCGTGTGCGTGGATCCGGATGACGTGGACGGCATTGCGTCGGCCATCCGGGATCTGCTGGAGCATCCTGATCGGGCCCGGCAGATGGGCGAAAACGGCCGCCGCGCCGTGCAGGAGGAATTCAACTGGGGCGTGGAGGAAAAGAAGCTTCTGGCCCTGTATGAGGATATCCTGAAAGAGTAGAAAATTTTAAAAAATGAGAAAATCATGAAAGGTGGGTTCTAATAATAGAAAGGATTTTTTTATTATGGAATACCGCAGGTGTAACCGCTGTTTGATGGACACCGAGGCCGATGCCAATATCATTTTCGATAAGGACGGCAACTGCAAGTATTGCACCGAGGCTTTGGCGCAGATTCATACCACAACCTATTTCCCGGATGAAGAGGGACAACGCCGTTTGCAAGCGGCCCTGAGACAAATTAAGGCTGATGGAGAGGGAAAGCCTTATGATTGTGTTATGGGGATTTCCGGCGGGTTGGATTCATCTTATCTTACTTATCTGGGATACAAGTGGGGGTTGAGAATTTTAGCATTCCACGTGGATGACGGATATGATACCGCGATATCAAAAAACAATATTCATAAGCTCTGCACCGCTGCCAATATTGACTTGCGGGTCATCAAGCCTGATGCGGAGCAGTATAATGCCCTGATATTGGCTTATCTGGAGGCTGGCGTGCCCGGCGTGGCACTGCCTCAGGACAACACCCTGTTTGCATACCTGTATGATGAAATTTTAAGTTCCGGAGTCAAATACTTCCTCGGCGGAGGCAATTTTGCCCTGGAATGTATTCTGCAGCAGGGGCACACGCACAGTGCACTGGATTTAACCAATTTGAAGGATATTCACAAAAAGTTCGGCACAAGGCCGATCAATAAGCTGAAGTTCGTCAGTTCTTACCGCAAATACTGGCTCCTGAAGACAAAGCGGATGGTTGACATGAGGCTGCTGAATTACGTTGACTATAACCGTAACCGAGCCTTTGCCGAATTAAAGGAATTTTGCGGGTTTGAATACTATGGGCGAAAGCATTTGGAAAATATCCTGACAGCGTTTGTCCAGCTCTACTGGCTGCCTAAAAAATTCGGCGCGGACAAACGGGTGTCCCATCTATCCAGCATGATCGTTTCGGGGCAGATGACCAGAGAAGAGGCTTTGGCGGAGCTTGAAGAGCCTCTGTATGACGAGACGATGATGGCAGAATATATTGATTTTATAAAACAACGGCTGGGGATGTCGGATGCCGACTTTGGACGCATTATGGCATCGCCTGCACACGAACATACCGACTACAAGATAGATAAATTGGATCCGTTTATTCGAAAGTTTTTGACACATAGATGACTATTTTACATTGCAGGAGGAGTTTCTATGAAATACGCACTCATCGGCTGTGGCCGCATCGCTGTGAACCACATGAAGGCCGCCATCAACAACAAGCTGGAGATCGTCGCCGTGTGCGATGTTCTGCCGGAAAAGATGGAGGCGCTGCTGGCAAAGTATGATCTGCAGAACGACGCATCCATCAAGCGCTACACCGACTATAAGCAGATGCTGGCGGAAAACGATGTTACCCTGGCCTCCATCGCCACTGAGAGCGGTATCCACGCGGAGATTGCCCTCTACTGCATCGACCACGGCGTGAATGTCATCATCGAAAAGCCCATGGCCATGAGCATGGACGATGCCGAGGAGATCGTCCGCCGGAGCGAGGAAAAGGGTGTGAAGGTCTCCGCCTGCCACCAGAACCGGTTCAATGTGGCCATCCAGCAGATGCGCAAAGCTCTGGAGGCCGGACGCTTCGGCAAAATTTCCCACGGCTCCATCCATGTGCGCTGGAACCGGGATCACAGCTACTATGACCAGGCCTCCTGGCGGGGCACCTGGGCCCAGGACGGTGGCTGCCTCATGAACCAGTGCATCCACGGCATCGACCTGCTGCGCTGGATGATGGGCGACGAGGTGGAGGAGGTCTACGGCGTCACCAAGCAGCAGTTTCACGACTATCTGGAGTGCGAGGACATCGGCATGGCTGTGGTGAAGTTCAAAAACGGCGCCGTGGGCACCATTGAGGGCACTACCAATGTCTACCCCAAGAACCTGGAGGAGACGCTGTACCTCTTCGGCGAGACGGGTACCGTGAAGATCGGTGGTACCTCCACCAATAATATCGATGTGTGGAACTTCTCAGACGAGAGCGCAGAGGATGAGAAGAACAAGGGCCTTCAGGAGGCTACGTCCAATGTCTACGGCAACGGCCACACCAGTCTCTTTGCCGATATGATGGACGCCATCGAACACGACCGCAAGCCCTATGTGGACGCGGTGGCGGGCCGCAACGCTCTGGAGATGATCCTGGCCATCTATCAGTCTGCCTCCACCGGCAAGCCTGTGAAGCTGCCCCTTACCCATGTGGCCAGCACGGATTTTACCGGGAGGTTTGACAGGTGAACATCCTGCTTGTGTCTCACTATGGAGAGTACAGTGGCGACCTGTCGTCCTCCTTTGTCCACGCCCAGGCAAGGGCACTGGCGGCCCGGGGGCACCGGGTCCGGGCCCTGATCCTGACGCCCCTGGGAAAGCGGCGGGCGGGGCACCGCTGGGGGCCCTTCTATGGGGAGGGACAGGCGGACGGGGTGGAGCTGCGCTATGTGCGCTACCTCTCCCTGTCCAACCGCGGCGAGCGGGGCTTTAACGCCGCCGCCGCGAGACGTGCGGCGGACAAATGTCTGCCGCAACTGGTGAGAGGCTTTACCCCGGATATTATCCACGCTCACACGCTGGGAACGGACAGCGCCGCTGCCTTACAGCTCAAAAGCAGGCTTGGCTGTCCGCTGGTGATTACCACCCACGGCAGCGACACGTCCATCCCTGTGCAGCAGGGGCGAACCGCCGACTTGAAGATCCAGTGCGATGGGGCGGACCATGTGGTGGCCGTCAGTTCCACCCTGCGGCAGAAGCTGCGCACCTGCGGGACCAAGACGCCTGTTTCCGTGATTTTAAACGGCTTTCATGTGCAGGCCGTGCCCCGTACAGGGGCAGAAAAGATACCCTGCTCCCTGCTGCAGGTGAGCAACCTCATCCGGCAGAAGCATGTGGACACAACGCTGACCGCCTTTGCGCAGGTCAAAAAGACTCATCCGGAGGCACGCCTGACGGTCATAGGCCGCGGCCCGGAGCGGGAGAACCTGGAGAACCTTGCCCGGGAGCTGGGCGTCGCCAGGGATGTTCGGTTTACCGGCCAGCTGCCCAATGAGGAGGTACTGGCGGAGATGGCCCGGACGCAGTTTTTCTGCATGCCCAGCGTGCGGGAGGGCTTTGGTATTGTGTATCTGGAGGCCATGGCCTCCGGCTGCCTCACCATGGGCACTCGGGGGGAGGGTGTTGCCGACCTCATTGAAAACGGCAAAAACGGATTCCTGGTCCCGCCGGAGGAGCCTGCGGCCATTGCAGAGCTGATAGAGTGGGGCCTGGCGCATCCGGAGGAGGCTGCGGCCATTGCCGCCCGGGGCAGACAGGACGCCCTGTCCCTGACCTGGGAGACAAACGCTGCGGCCTACGAGAAACTATACCTGACACTGAGTGAAAGCGAGAAAAACCCATAATGAAGTACCTCAGAGAGCAATGGAGGGAGGATAAGCTGCGCTGGGCGCTGGTCGTCTGCTGGCTGCTTACCGTGATCTCTTCCTTTTTTGGCTCTTATTTATTACCGATAGAATTGCCGGGCATCGGCACCTGGTATGCCTTCCGTACCCTGCTGCCGGTGACGGCTGTGCTATATGCAGTCTGCGCGATCCGGACAAAGACCTTTTTCTGGCGGGACAGCTCGACGCTGGAAAAGTGGTGCTATGTGTTCATCGCCTCTGTGGGCGTGTACGCGGTGCTGTCCGTGTTCCGGGCCATAGACTTGTCCTTTTCCATCGGCAGAATTCTGAACCTGCTGTTCATGCTGCTGCTGTTATTCCTGGCGCTGCGGCTGTGCCGCAGCAGGGACGTGCGGCGGCTGACCCTCTGGGCCTGCGGGGCCATGCTGGTGGTCATCATGCTGCTGGGCGTGTACGAGGTGTTCTGCGGCGGACTGGTCAATACCAAATATGACAATCTCCAGCAGTTCAACATCTTCTTCCGCAAGGGACAGCTGCCGGTGGTGTTCAGTGGCAACACCAATGACTATAACGCCGCCATCCTGCTGCTGATCGCCGCGGCCGTGGTGTCGGTCTTCTCCGTGAAAAAGGAGGAGCGCAGCAGAGGAATGCTGTGGTATCTGGTGTTTTTATTTGCCGGGGGCTACTTTCTGGCCATGGCCGGCGGCGCGCGGCTGTGCGAGATCGGATATTTCATCCTGCTGGCAGCGGTGCTGCTGTATGCCTTTTTCAGCCGGGAAAAGTGCCGCTGGGTGCCCATTGTGATCCTGTGCTGCTTTCTGAGCGTGCAGTTCATCAGCCACAGCCACTATATCATCCCCCAGACCCAGGCATATGTGCAGAGTCTGGCGGACCCGGACAAGCCGAACATGAGCTTTTTTGACATTTTCCGGAACCCCGATGCCGGGAATTTGTCGGATGAATTCGTGACGGTGGACAATGAGACCGGGGATAAGACCCTCAATGACAACGGCAGCGCCGGTGTGCGGGTGAAGCTGCTGTTCCACGCGGGCAAATGCTTTCTGGATTCCAAGGGCCTGGGCGTGGGCGTGGGCAACACGGAGATCCTGGCCCGGGACGGCGCGGTGATCGAAAACTCGCGGATCTGGAGCATCCACTGCTTCCTGGCCCGCATTGTGGCGGACTGCGGCATTTTCGCCCTGATCCCGCTGTGCGCCATCGCCTACCTGCTGCTGAAAAATATGCTGCGGAGCATGGTGGGAGCCATCCGGCGGAAGGAGGGGGCGCTTGTGGGGCGCTGCCTGCTGCTGCTGGCGGCACTGGTGAACTATCCCATTGTTTCCACCGCCCCCTCGGACGCACAGGATATCGTGGCCATGTGGCTGTTTCTGGCGATATTGGTGCTGTATACCACGGAGCTTCCGGCAGACCCGGAGGCCAGGAAGAAAAACGGATGATACCGCGTCTTCTGCCGCTTCGGGAGAGGGCAGCGGGAACCGGCAGGACGGATTTTTAGAAGATCATGATGTCATTTTTGAAAAAACTGGGCTCATTTTCCGTGGGCCCCATCGTCAGCGCATTTCTGGGCTTTATCACCGTGCCGCTGGTGACCTACTTCATCTCCACGGATGAATATGGCCGATGCAGCATGTTCACCCTGGCCCAGAGCGCGGCGGCTATGCTGATCTACTTGGGACTGGATCAGGCATTCGTTCGTGAGTATCACTCCTTCACTGGCCGGGTGGATCGGCTGCTGGCCAATGTCATCCGGATCCCCCTGGGCGTAGTGCTGGTCATCGACGTGGTGCTGGTCTGCATACCCAGCCGCATCAGCCTGATCCTCTTTGACACGCCGGATGAGCACCTGGCGGTTTATCTGCTGGCGCTGATGCTGCCGTTCATGGTGTTTGAAAACTTCGGTCTGCTGAAGATCCGCATGGAGGAGCGGGGCTTGCAGTACTCCTGCTTTGTGATCCTGCTCAAGGCGCTGACCCTTGTGTTCACGGTGCTGCTGTTCCTGACCTATGAAAAGAGCTTCCGCAGCGCCATCTATGCCATCGCCGCCGCGGAGATCGCCACGGGGCTGGCACTGCTCCTGTTTTCCCTGCGGCATGTGCCGCTGCTGACGGAGCCGGTGGATCGCCAGCTGCTGGGACGGATGCTACGGTTCGGCCTGCCGCTGCTGCCGGCCTCCATGCTGGGCTGGGCGCTGACGTCCATGGACAAGGTGATGCTGCGCACCATGTGCAGCTACTCGGAGCTGGGTCTGTATTCCGCCGCCTTCAAAATCGTCAACGTCCTGGGCGTTGTGCAGTCCTGCTTCACCCTGTACTGGGTGCCCCTGGCCTACCGGTGGTATGAGAGCAAACGGGAGCAGAGGTTCTTTTCAGAGGCCAACGACATCGTGGCCTGCGTGATGAGCGTCATGTGCTTCGGCGTGCTGCTGTGCAAGGATCTGGTGGCGCTGATCCTGGGGGCGAATTTTGCCCAGGCGGTCTATATTTTCCCCTTTATCATGCTGCACCCCATCATGTACACCATGTCCGAGACTACGGCGGTGGGCATCAGCTTTGCCAGGAAGACGGGGTATAATATCGTGGTTTCCGCCCTTTCCGGGGGCGTGAACATCCTGCTGAACTACCTGCTGATCCCGGCGTGGAACGGGACGGGCGCCGCTGTGGCCACGGGAATTTCCTATCTGGTCTTTTTCTGGGGCAGGACGCTGATCTCCCGGAAAATATGGTATCGCTTCCGCCTGGAGAAGTACCTGCTCTACACGGTGCTGATCCTCATCAACTGCGGGCTGCATACATTTGTCACCGGGTGGGCGCCCTACGCCGTGTCGGCGGTGAGCCTGGTTGTGACGGCGGCGGTCAACTGGCGGCCGCTCAGGAGTGCATACGAATTTTTCCGGGCCAATGCGTAAAGAGAGTGCCTGAGACAATATATACAATATATGGGAGGATTTAGGACCAATGAGAAAAGAGTATGGGGCCAGCCGGTACAGGCGCACAAAGCTGGACTGGTTCGGGGTGATCGCCATGTTCCTGCTGCTGGGCAGCAGCCTGGCCATATTTGCCAGGCTCATGGCCACCAAAATGCTGACGACCACCAACATGGTGCTGGCCATGGCTGCGCTGCTGGTGGTCAACGGGCTGCATATTTTCGTGCAGCTGCCCCTGCGGCGCAATAAGCTGGGCAAGCTCCTGTGCGGCGTGGTGGCGGTGCTCCTGTCGGCGGCGATGATCTACGGCACCGTGGCGGCCGGAGCGGTGCAGGCAGCCCTGAACAAGATCTCCGGCATTGCGGTGGAAAAGCAGGTGACGGCGGTCATCGTCATGAAGGAGGACGAGGCCACGGAGCTGGGCGACACCAAGGGATACCGCTTCGGCGTGCTGGCCGGCCGGGACACGGAGAACACCCAGCAGATCCTGGCAGCATTGAACAAGAGCATGGGGCAGGTGAAGACCCGCGACTATGAGACCCCCGCCGCCCTGGTGGACGCACTGTATGACGATGAGGTGCAGGCCATTATCCTCAACGAGGGGTATATCCCCGTGCTGACGGAGCAGGATGGGTACAAGGATTTTTCCAGCCGCACCAGGATCCTGTATGAATACGTTACCGAGCATGAGATCACGTCCATCAAGCCCTCCGGCTCCATCACCAAGGAGCCCTTTGTAGTGTATTGCAGCGGCAGCGATGAGCGGGACTCCGATATCACGGCCAAGAACCGCAGCGATGTGAATGTGCTGGCGGTGGTGAACCCCAAGACCCGCCAGATCCTGCTGGTCAATACCCCCCGGGACTACTATCTGCCCCTGGCCTTCAACGGGGAAATGGACAAGCTGACCCACGCAGGGCTGTACGGCGTCCAGGAGACCATGGCGGTGCTGGATAATCTCTACGGGACGAAGACGTCCTACTACGGCCGGGTCAATTTCTGGGGTCTGATCGACATTGTGGACGCCCTGGGCGGCATCGACGTCTATTCGGACTATGCTTTCACCACTGTGGCGGGCGATGTGGCCGGCTATGAATACAGTACTTACAGCTATACAGAGGGCTGGAACCACATGAACGGCATCGAGGCCCTGACATTCAGCCGTGAGCGCAGCTCCTTCGCGGACGGGGACAACCAGCGCGGGCGCAACCAGATGAAGGTCATCCAGGCGATTATTGAGAAGGCGGCCTCGCCCAGTATCCTCGCCAATTATCAGGATCTGCTGAAGGCCCTGTCCGACAACTTTATCACGAATATCAGCTATGACCAGATATCGTCCCTGGTGAAGATGATGCAGTCGGACGGCTTTTCCTGGAACATTCAGACCGTTTCAGCCAAGCAGGGAGAGGGCGACGACATGATGCCCTGCTACTCCGCCTCCGGGGAGGTGCTGTGGGTCATGCCGCCGGATTACGACTCCGTAAACACCATCCGCCAGGCCATCACCCAGGTGATGAACGGGGAGGAGATCACCGCGCTTTCCGGCACGACCGAATAAAATCGCGAAAGCCAGTACCCAGGTGGGTATTGGCTTTCGCAGAGCAGAGAGGGAGAGAATATGACAGACGGCTTTACCAAAAATCAAAAGCTCATGGGGCATGCCTTTGCCCTGTTTACCACGCTGGTCTGGGGCAGCTGCTTTGTGCTGACCAAGGTTATGCTGCGGGCCTTTACCCCCATCCAGATCATTCCCCTGCGCATGGGTCTTGCGTACCTGGCCCTGTGGGCCCTGCGGCCGAAGACGCTGCGGCTGCCGTGGAAGGATGAGCTGATGTTCATCCTCATCGGTATTACCGGCGGCAGCTTTTATTTCTTCCTGCAGAATACCGCTGCGGCTCACACCTCTGCGGCCAACGTCAGTATTTTGGTGTCCATGTCGCCTATCATCACAGTGCTGCTGGCGCAGCTGTTCTCCCGGAAGGGGGAAAAGCTGGGCAAATGGGTGTATATCGGCGCGGTGGTGGCCATCGCCGGCGTGGTGCTGGTGGTGCTCAACGGCACACTGTCCTTCCACCTCAGCCCCCTGGGCGATCTGCTGGCCCTGGCCGCGGCGCTCATGTGGGCGGTGTACTCCATCCTCATCAAGAAATATACCGAGCAGTATGACAACTTCCTGGTCACACGCCGGGTGTTCCTGTGGGCCTTTATCACCGCTGTGCCCCTGATGCTCATCACCGACGGCATGCCCGATCTGGCACCGCTGTTCACCCAGCCGGGGATCCTTCTCAGTTGGCTGTTTCTGGGCGTGTTTGGCAATGCCCTGTGCTTTGCCATCTGGAACATCGCCTTCAAGTGTCTGGGTGTGGTCATCACCAATAATTATCTCTATGCCACCCCCTTTGTCACGGTGGTGGTGGGCTGGCTGCTGCTGGGGGAGAAGATCTCCGTCATGAGCATCATCGGTGCGGTGCTCATTACCTTGGGCGTCATCTTTGCCAATAAGCAGACGGAAAAAACGGAAGTATAACTTACAAAGTGGGTGGATTGGCGTGCCTTTCCGCCCGCTTTTTGTATAGAAAACCGGCTGCGGCGGAACAATTCCAGGCAGATGCATCCGCATATAGACTTTTGGGGAACGGTATGCTACAATATTCCTGCATCCCTGAGACTAAGAGAGGAGATACTCTATGAATATCAACTGGAATGACCCGAATTTTCAGGGCTTTGGCGATAAGAAGCCCTTTGCCGGACGGCCCCAGAGGGAGAAAAAGCCCCGCAAGGCCATCGGCACGCCTGTGGGCCGCACGGTGCTGAATCTGGCGGTGACGCTGCTGGTGGGCGCCATCTATTACTATGTGCAGCTGCCGGCGCTGAATTTCCACTCCGGCTCGCTGTATGTGTTCGTAGTGCTGCTGTGCGCCGTGTACTGCGCCATGGCCATCCTTACCTCCGGATTTCAGGGGGACGGGGCCAAGGGTTACTTCGGCTTTGTGAAAAAGCAGTGTAAGATCCCCTTCCTTCTGGCGGCCGCCATGGTCCTCGTTGCCGTGGTCGGCAGCGTCATCGGCTGGAAGCTGATCCGGGCCGGTTCTTATCGGGATCTGCTGACGGTGGAGACCGGCGACTTTGCCAGCGAGGTGCAGGAGATTTCCTTTGACCAGATCCCTATGTTGGATCGGGACTCTGCCACCAAGCTGGGCAATCGCAAGCTGGGAGAGCTGGCGGACATGGTCTCCCAGTTTGAGGTGGACGACGACTATACCCAGATCAACTATAAGGGCCGTCCCGTGCGGGTCACGGCCCTGCGCTACGGCGACTGGATCAAGTGGTTCAATAACCGCTCCAGCGGCCTGCCCGCTTACCTGATCATCGACATGGTGACCCAGAATGTGGAGGTGGTGCGTCTGGACAGCGGCATCCGCTACACCACTGCCGAGCATTTTGGCCGCAACCTCGGCCGCTATCTGCGGTTCCACTATCCCACCTATATCTTCGATTCCCCCGCCTTTGAGATCGACGAGGAGGGCAACCCTTACTGGGTCTGCCCCCGGATCACCAACACCATCGGCCTCTTCGGCGGTACGGATGTGCTGGGTGCGGTGCTGGTGAACGCCGTCACCGGCGAGACTGCCTACTATGAGGTGGGAGCCATCCCCACCTGGGTGGATCATGTGTATAACGCAGATCTCATCATCAGCCAGTATGATAACCATGGCCAGTATATCCACGGCTTCATCAACTCCCTCTTTGGCCAGCGGGACGTTACCATCACCACCGAGGGCTATAACTACATCGCCCTCAACGACGATGTGTATATGTACACCGGCATTACCTCCGTGGTGTCCGATGAATCCAACATCGGCTTCATCCTCTCCAACCAGCGTACCAAGGAGACCCGTTTCTATTCCGTGGCCGGCGCGGAGGAGTACTCCGCCATGGACTCCGCCCGGGGCCAGGTGCAGCAGATGAACTACACCGCTACCTTCCCTCTGCTGCTGAACATCGCCGACCAGCCCAGCTATTTCATGGCCCTGAAGGACGCGGCGGGCCTGGTGAAGATGTACGCCATGGTCAATGTCAGCCAGTATCAGATCGTGGCCACCGGCGCCACCGTGGCCGACTGCGAGAGCAACTACCGGGTCATGCTGGCCCGTAATGGCCTCATTGACCAGAGCGACACGGACATCACCCCCTCCGGCCAGGGCCAGGTCACCGGCGTCATCGCCGAGATCCGCTCCGCCGTGGTGGAGGGCAACACCTGGTACTACCTGCGGCTGCAGGACGGCACGGTGTACTACGCCATCTCCGCTGCCGACGACAAGAATGCCGTCATCCTCTCCGTGGGGGATAACGTCACCGTCACCTATACCGAGGGCGAGGACAAGATCCTCTCGGCTTACTCCGTGACGGCGGCCCAATAAGTATCTGCGAGGAGAGCTATGCTGAACATGATCCAAAACGCGGACTGGGCCATTCTCCACTGGATCCAGGAGAACCTGCGCTGCGGGGTGCTGGATGTTTTCCTGTCCAAGCTCACCCTTCTGGGGGAGGGCGGGGCCATCTGGATCGCCGCCGCCCTTGCGATGCTGGCCGCTAAGAAGTACAGAAAGTACGGCCTCTGCCTGGGCCTGGCCCTGGTGGCAGGCCTGCTGATCTGCAACATCGGGCTTAAAAACATCGTAGCCCGGCCCCGCCCCTGCTGGCTGGAGGCCATAGACCTGCTGGTGAAGAATCCCAGGGATTACTCCTTCCCCTCGGGCCATACCTGGTCTGCGGTGACAGGGGCTTGGGTGGTCACCGCTGCCAACAGAAAATTTGGCTATGCCGCCATCCCGCTGGCAGTGCTGCTGGCATTCTCCCGGCTGTATCTGTTTGTGCATTTTCCATCGGATGTACTGGCAGGCGCACTTATCGGCGCGCTGCTGGGCATCCTGGCTGTGGTGCTGCGCAAGCGCCTGGGTGCCAAGTGTTGTAAAAAATAAGAGATAAAACAATCAAAAAACTCCCGTGTATTTAGTAAATAAATACACGGGAGTTTTTTGCAGAATTGTGGAAAATGCTGGTTTACACCAGCGCATAAAAGTGCTAAAGTATGGTCAATAGTTCTACGGCGATGAAGGACATCCAGTAAGATGCTGCGGTGATCTCCTGCAGAGAGCTGCCGGTGGGTGCAAGGCAGTGGAGAGGCGGCATTCCAATTACCGTCCTGAGCCGCGCCCTGAAGCCCCGAAGGGGTGGTAGGCGGCGCCGGGTGCGCCCGATACAGCGCAGGGGATATGGCAGTATCCCATGAGGCTGCGCAGACAGCGAACTGAGGTGGTACCACGGGTTTTCTCGTCCTCTGTGTCCTGAAAGGGACACGGAGGACGTTTTTTGTTGCCCGGGTGAGATTTGAAATATATAAAGGAGGGGCCTACAATGCCTGCAATCACTTTTTACAAACACGAACCTATCCCCGTGGAGATGCACAAGGTGAAGATTGTCCAGCAGCTGCATCTGCTGCCTGCGGCCCAGCGTCTGGAGAGAATGCAGCAGGCGGGCTTCAACACCTTCCAGCTGCACAACGGGGACATCTTTCTGGACATGCTCACGGACTCCGGCGTCAACGCTATGTCTGACCTGCAGCAGTCCGCTATGCTCCGGGCCGACGATGCCTATGCTGGCTCCGAGACATTTTTCCGGATGCGCGCAAAGCTGGAGGAGCTGTTCGGCGTGCCCTTCTGCCTGCCCGCCCATCAGGGCCGCGCCTGCGAGAATATTCTGGCCACCCGTTTTGTAAAACCCGGCAGCTGCGTTATCATGAATTACCACTTCACCACCGCCAAGGCACACATCACCCGCCTGGGCGGCCGGGTGGAGGAGCTGGTCCGCGCCGAAGGCCTGGTGAGCAAAAGCAGTCTGCCCTTTAAGGGGAATATCGACCTGGAGGCCCTGGAAGCCTGCATTCAACGGGAGACGCCGGCGAACATTCCCTTTGTGCGCCTGGAGGCCGGCACCAACCTCATCGGCGGCCAGCCTATCTCCTATGCCAACATGAAGGCGGCCACGGACATCTGTCGCCGACACGGCATTCTGGCGGTGCTGGACGCGTCCCTTTTGCAGGATAACCTCTACTTCATCAAGACCCGGGAGGAAGAGATGAAGGACTTGTCCGTCCGGGAAATTACCCGTAAGATCGCAGATCTGTTCGACATTATTTACTTCTCTGCCCGGAAGTTTGGCTTTGCCCGGGGCGGAGCCATCCTGGTCCGGGATGAGGCACTGTTCCACTCCATGGAGGATCTGGTGCCCATGTTCGAGGGCTTCCTCACTTACGGCGGCATGTCCGTCAAGGAGATGGAGGCCATGACCGTGGGCTTTGAGGAGAGCATGGACATGGATGTCATTTCCCAGGGGCCCCAGTTCATCGACTATTGCGTGGATAGGCTTTCGGAGTACGGCATTCCTGTCATTACTCCTGGCGGCGGCCTGGGCGCGCATATTGATGTGAAGGAATTCCTGCCCCATGTGCCTCAGACGGAGTACTCCGCCGGGGCCCTGGCCTGCGCCCTGTATATCTGCGGCGGCATCCGGGGTATGGAGCGGGGCACCCTGTCCGAGGAGCGGGAGCCGGACGGCACGGAGCGCATCGCCTCCATGGAGCTGCTGCGTCTGGCCTTCCCGAGACGGGTGTTTACTCTGTCCCAGACGGAGTATGTCATTGACCGGGTGAAGTGGCTCTTCGACCACCGGGAACTGGTGGGCGGGCTGCGGTTTGTACACGAACCGGCTACCCTGCGCTTTTTCACCGGTGTGTTGGAGCCCACCACTGATTGGCCGGAGAAGCTGGCTGCTGCCTACAGGGCCGACTTCGGCGAGGAGCAGTAAGAAAATTTTCAAAAGAAACACCGCCGCAGGCTCCGGTTTCCGGGGTTTGCGGCGGTGTTTTGCTTTGGCCTTAATAATGATATTTTTTTCGTTTCAGCAGCAGGAAGAGGGCTGAGAGCACCACGGCCATGACCTCGGCCACCACGATGGACAGCCATATGCCGTTCAGTTCCCAGAGCTTGGGCAGGAGCAGCACGGCTGCCACCTGGAACACCAGGGTGCGCAGGAAAGCGATGAAGGCCGAGGTGAGGCCGTCGCTGAGGGCGGTGAAGAAGCCCGAGGCGTAGATGGCGAAGCCCATGAACAAAAACGACAGGCCGAAGATGCGGAAGCCTGAGATGGTCATGGCCATCAGCTCTGCGTCATAGCCCACGAAAATGGCGGCCAAAGGCCGGGCCAGGGCCTGGGACGCAAGAACCATCACTACGCCGAAGATGGCGACCATTTTCAGACTCTTGCGCAGCAGACTTTGCAGCTCGCTGTGGTTCTGCGCGCCGAAATGGTAGGAGACGATGGGGGCTGTGCCGATGGAATAGCCCATGAAGGCGGCGGAGAAGATCATACTCACATACATCATCACTCCGTAGGCGGCCACGCCGTCCTCCCCGGCGAAGTGCAGGAGCTGCAGGTTATAGAGCATACTCACCAGGCTCATGGCGATGTTGCTCATAAACTCCGAGGAGCCGTTGGTGCAGGCTTTCAGGATCACCTGGCCGTCTAGGCGGCACTTTCCCAGGCGCAGAAGACTGGAGTTTTTCCGACCGAAGTAAATGAGAGGTACGCCTCCGCCTACCACCTGGCTCAGGGCCGTGGCCGCCGCCGCGCCGGCCAGCTTATGCTCCTGCGGCAGGGTGATGACCAGCACTGCGTCCAGCACCATGTTGGTCACACCTGAGGCCACTGTCACCAGAAGACCCAGCCGGGGCTTTTCTGCGGTGGTGCAGAAGGCCTGAAAGAGCATTTGCAGCACGTTAAACGGCAGGGCCAGCAGGACGATGCGGGCGTAGATCACGGCGTTTTCCAGCATGTCGCCCTCACCGCCCAGAAGCTCCGCCACGGGCCGGATGAACACGATACCCAGCACCGCCAGTACCGCACCCGCCGCTGCCGTGATATACACGAACAGGGAGAAACAGCGGTTGGCCTTTTTCTTATCCCCCTCGCCGAAGGCCCGGGCCACGATGGCCGAGCCGCCGGTGCCGAACATGAGGCCCGCGGTGGACAGAATCATGAGAAACGGCCAGGTGAGGTTCACGGCGGCAAAGGGGGTCTTGCCGGCAAAATTGGACACAAAGAAGCCGTCCACCACCCCGTAAATGGAGGTGAAGATCATCATGCCGATAGTGGGCAGGGTGAAGCGGATCAGGCGCTTGTAGGTAAAATGATCTGATAACTGAATCTTGTCTTTCATGGTTCTCTCCTGCGTCAAGCGGTCCGCGGGCCGCCGCGAATTATAGCTTTTCCACTTCCCGGCGGAAGCACTCGGTATATCTTTCCAACAGACGGATGTGGGTGCAGACCTCCTCCTCCGTCCAGCCGTCGAAGGCCCGGAGCTCGGCGTGGAGGAGGCGGGCGGCGGTCTGCTCGGCGTAGGCTTGGCCCTTTTCCGTCAGGACGGCCAGCTTGGCCCGGCCCTTGTAGGGCTCCAGGTAGAGAATGCCGTCTTTTTCCAGGGCGCGGACGGCGGAGTTCAGGGTCTGCTTGCTGACGCCGGACATTTTGTAAATATCGCCCAGGGGGCAGCGGCCCTCGCCGTCGTAGAGGGCGTAGAGCACCAGGGACACGCTGTCGGAGATGCCCAGGCGCAGGTCGGCCAGGTGGTACAGCGAGTCCATTTCGCTGGCGAGATAATTGATGCGCCGCAGCTGGCGGGCGTAGTTTTTATCCATAGCACACCTCTTACCTGAAATCATGTAAGAGCGAGTATAGTACGAAATCGTACATTTGTCAAGAAAAAAATCCATCGAACCGGGCCGTATCAAATGGCCAAAATTACAAATCCTATGGGACAAACGCATGGATGGAGGAAAACACATGAAGCGAAAAATACTGATCCCGGTGCTGGCTGCGGCGGTGATAGCGGCGGTGGCTCTGGCGGCCAGCAGCATCGGGAGAAATGCCGATGCCGGAGACAGGCACATTCTGGTGGCGTATTTCTCCGCCACAGGCAATACAAAAGCCGTGGCGGAAACGGCTGCCACGGTGCTGCGGGGAGATATCTTCCGCATTATCCCGGAGGAGAGATACTCCGAGGATGACCTGGGCCACGGGGCCGATGCCCGGGTAACCCGGGAGCAGGCCGACCCGAACAGCCGCCCGGCTATCAAGAACCGGGTGGAAAACTGGGACCAATATGACACCATCGTTATTGGCTATCCCATCTGGGGCGGCGACGCTCCCCGGATCGTCAGCACCTTTGCCGAGAGCTACGATTTCACGGGGCGAAAGGTGGCGGTATTCTGCACCTCCGGCAGCAGCGGCGTGGAGGAGAGCGAGGCAAACATCCAGGCGCTGCTGCCGGAGGCGGTCTTCCTTCCGGGGAGGCGGTTTGAAACGGATGCGTCCGTGGCCGATGTCCGGGCCTGGGCGGCGGAGGCGGGGCTTGTGAGCGCGCCCGCCAAAGCCTTGTAGAGCCTGTCGCATGGGGCGGTTACAGAGAGACCCGCCCTCCCATCCGAAACGGATAGGAGGGCGGGTCTCTTTTGGAAAGGGGTATGAATGGTGTATTGCGTTGTCAGGAGTGCTCCTCCGCCCAGAGCTTTTCTGCCTCGGGCTTCCAGCATTCGGCGTAGGTCTTGCACTTTTCGCACAGGTGCTCAGCGGATTCCGGCGCCTCCAGATCTGTGGAGTGGGTGCCGCTTTCGGCCACCAGCTTCGGCAGCACGTCGGGATTTTCCAGCATGGGGCAGGGGCGCAGATGGTTGCCATTGAAGGGGCTGGCCCCGGCGGCCGTCGTTGGCCGCCTCAAAGCCCTCCACGCTGATGGACACGAAGAAGTTGCCCACACGCAGCATCTCCCGGCAGAACTCTTCGTCGATGAGGGTGCCGTTGGTGAAGACATGGAAGGCCATATCCCGGTGCTTTTCACACAGGCGGATGATGTCCTTGGGAGAGGGTGCAGGGGCACCCTCTCCAACTGTATTATCCGGCGGATTCCGATTCTGCCTGTACCGGCGTCTGCCGTCCGGCGTGGTCGATGGTATAGTTTTCGGTATAGATCAGCTGGCCTATAGGCACCACGGTGTAGCCGTTCTGGCTCATAAACTCCAGGATGGAGGGCAGGGCCTCCGGTGTGTGGAGCGCGGCATTGTGGAACAGAACGATGCTCCCCGGCTGCAGGTGCTCTGTGACCCGTTTGTATATAGTCTGGGCGTCGTAATCCTTCCAGTCCAGGCTGTCCACGTCCCACTGGATGGGCTCCATGCCCATGGAGCGGATGGCAGAGATGACGTGGTCGTCATACTCGCCGTAGGGACAGCGAATCAGCTTGGGGGCGATGCCTGTAATGGCCTTGACCTTTTCGTTGCAGGCAGTGACATCGGCAACGATCTGCTCGGCGGAGAGGGCGTTGTAATGATCGTGGTGGTTGGAGTGGTTCATGACCTCCATGCCCGCCTCGTGCAGCGCCTTTACGGACTCCGGGAATTTATCCACCCAATCCCCCACCAGGAAGAATGTGGCCTTTACATTGTGCTCGGTGAGAATATCGATGAGCATCTGCGTATCCTCGTTCCCCCACGGTGATAGAAAAGTGCGGCAGTTCACACAGAACTGCCGCACTTTTTTAAAATCATCGTACTTGGCTCATACCGTCTCGGCTGCGGACTCGGATTTGGGATGGGTGAAGCGAACCAGCTTTGTCCGGTCCAGCAGTACCATCACTGCGGGGATCAGAACCAGCTGCAGCACGATGCCGGGGATGGCATTCAGCACGGCACCGGCCAGGAAAGCCTGGAAGGTAAAGGCACTGCCGGCCAGACCCATCAGGATGAATGTGACAGCACCATATACCAGCCGCCCGGCGACCATAGCCAGGAGGAGGCATTTATACAGGGCCTTGACGCACTGCCACCTGCTCCGGGCATACAGGAAACCGATGACAGCGCCGTAAGCCGCCATCTCAAAGGCCATGGACACGGCCATGGGATACATAACGGGCATGCCGAACAGCAGCGAGCGCAGCAGGGGCAGGACGAAGCCCACACCCAGTCCCCACTGCCAGCCACAGATCAGCCCGCACAGCAGCACGGGGATGTGCATGGGCAGCAGCATTTTACCGATGGTGGGGATCTGTCCGGTGAAGAAGGGCAGCACCAGCCCTATGGCCAGGAACAGAGCGGAAGGGACGAGATTTTTAAGGGCTCGGGTCTTCATGGTTCATAACTCCTTTGCTTACGGTTTGCTGTGCAGAGGCGGGGGCGCCGCTGCGATCGTTTAATGGCGGGACTCTGCGTCCTGGATCTCCTGGGAGATGCGCTCGGCGTACTTCATCACCAGCTGCCGGGCGTTTTTGTACGCCTCGTCATCCATCCGCGCCAGCGGCGCAGACACGGACATGGCGAACAGCAATTTGTCACCGCTGCAGTAGATGGGAGCCGCCACGCAGCGCAGACCCGCGTTAAAGGCCTGATCGTCCAGCGCGTAGCCGTCCTGCCGGGCCTTGCGCAGCAGGGTCAGAAACTCCTCCTGGGTCTGGGGAATGGCGCTTGCGTTGCTTTCATATACCCATTTCTGCGCGGCCTCGCTCATATGGCTGAGGAACACCCGTCCCACGCCTGTGCAATAAATGGGGAAAGGGGTATACACCGGGAAACTGGGCCGCAGGATGAAGTGGGTTTCGGCGGTGTAGATGTTGGTGATCTGGTCGCCGGAGCATGTGGCCACGTTCACGTTCTCCTGGGTGATGCGGCACAGCTCGTCGGCATACTTGGAGGCAATCTGCTGAAAGCGCTGATACTGGCCGCATTTTTGCGAGTAGCTGAGCATCTTGCTGCCCAGGGCATACTTCTTATTCTCCCGGTTTTGGGACAGCAGTCCCTCAAATTCCAGGCTCTGGATAATGCGGTGCACGGAGCTGACAGGCAGGCCTATCAGAGCGGAAATATCGGATATTCCCAGCTCCTGACTGTCATCGGTGAAGCAGTCCAGAATGTCGAAGGCTTTTAACAGGGTGGACATATAGAGGTTGTTGTTCATGGGGTTTCCTACTTTCTAATTATCCAGTGGTTATATTAAGCGTAGCACATATTTTCTGAAAAAACAACCGTTTAATCCCAAATTTTACGACGCAAAAACGGAAAATATATAATCTAACAAATGGAAAAGAGAAAGTTGTATAGTTTTGATAATGATAGAAAATACTTAAAAAACGCTCAAAATACAATGAAAAACAGAACAAATTGTCATAGCGCACAAAATTTACATAATGTATTTGTAAAATTTGTTTTCCGAATAACAGAAAAAGCTATTACGATTGCTTTCGGCCTTCGATAGGATAAATCCACAGAACGGAAAAGGGCGGGATGCCTGTTTCCGAATTTCCTGCCCATAAGCGCAGAGTAAGGAGAACAAAATATGGATTTTACGCTGTCGAAAGAGCATGCAATGCTCCGGAAGATGTACCGCGAATTTGCAGAGAACGAAGTAAAGCCCCTGGCCGCTGAAATCGACGAGGAAGAGCGTTTCCCCATGGAAACCGTCGAGAAGATGGCGAAGCTGGGTATGATGGGTATTTACTTCCCCAAGCAGTACGGCGGTGCCGGCGGCGATGTGCTGTCCTATGCAATGTGCGTGGAGGAGTTGGCAAAGGTTTGCGGTACTACCGCAGTTATCGTTTCCGCTCATACCTCCCTGTGCGCTGCTCCCATTTTTGAGAACGGCACCGAGGAGCAGAAGATGAAGTATCTGCCCGACCTGTGCTCCGGCAAGAAGATCGGCGCTTTCGGCCTGACCGAGCCCGGCGCCGGTACCGATGCCCAGGGCCAGCAGACCACCGCCGTGCTGGATGAGTCCGGCGAGAACTACATCCTCAACGGCAGCTTCCTCACCTGCAACTACACCCTGGATAACTTCATGGATCTCTACATGCCACATGTGGGCGCCCGGGGTGCCAAGGGCTCTGCCTATATCGAGGAGAACATCGATAAGGAGATGGCCCGCATGCTGGAGGCTCATGCCCAGCACGGCCCCAAGCTGGATGACGACCTGAAGGCCCGGGTGCGGGAAGTGCTGATGAAGGAGGCCGGCATTTCCGCCCAGCAGCTGGATGCCATCGAGGCGCTGTAATTACGATTACAAAAGGGTGCGGTGAGGACTCCTCTCCGCACCCCTTTTCTCACAGCCGCCGAAACAAAAAAATGAGAAAAAGCCAAAGATACAGGTGCTGCGGCAAAGTCGAGCGTTGACCGTGTATAGTATAATACAGTATAATAACACCATCCGAGGATAATATTTTCACATTTTGCGTTACAAGCGAGGGGCGGAGGCCCGGATTTGCTGCAAAAGGGGTGCATCTAAAGGACATAAAATTTGTTTCATTCCCATTCCGGCCCACATTTGCCGACACGATGAAGGCGCTGAAGATCGATTCCGAATTGGAAGATGAATTCCGCGATATTTATGAAAAGTGTATCGCTGTGGCCCGGCCCAAGGCAGTGTTCTGCCTGGTTCCGGTGCATCAGGAGGGGGGCGAGACCGTCATCGGCACGGAGCGGTTCAAAAGCCGCATCATGCAGGTCAATCTGCAGGCCGTCCGCCGGGCGCATTAGGATGCGTCTATGGGCGCGAAAACCTATCACATGTCAGAGAGCGACCAACTCCATTCCACCGATGATCTGGTGGGCTGGCTGACCCGACTCATCACCCGCTATGCGGGCCTGGTCTTCGAGCAGGCGGATGTAAAGCGCAAAGGCATTCTCTATGACGCCATCAACTACATGAAGCAGCATCTGGGCAAGCGTGTCACATTGGAGGATACGGCCCGGCAGGTGGGCTTTTCTCCCAACTACTTCAGCAAGGTATTTAAGGACGAAATGGGCTGTACCTTCAGTTGCTATCTCAGCAAGCTGCGCATTGACCGCAGCAAGGCATTACTACTGGTCAGTAAACTCTCCATCCGAGAGATCTGCGATGCTGTGGGTTACGAGGAGCAGAGTTACTTTAATAAAGGTTTTCACGCGCTTCACAGGCGTGACACCGGGGAAATTCAGAAAAAGGGGCGGGCGGTTGGACAGCAGCAAAGAGCGCGACACCACCGCTCAGTAAGAAAAAAGGAGGAGCAGATCATGAGTGCATTAAACGAGATTTCCGAGGCTATGCTGGAGGGCAAGGGCCTGACCGTCATTGACCTGGGCGTGGATGTTCCCCCTGAGAAGTTCATTGAGGCAGCCATCGAGAACGACTGCTCCCTCATCTGCTGCAGCGCTCTGCTGACCACCACCATGCCTGTCATGGGTGAAGTGGTGGAGAAGGCCGTGGAGGCCGGTGTGCGCGACAAGGTGAAGATCATGATCGACGGCGCCCCCGTTACGGAGGCCTTTGGTCAGTCCATCAATGCAGACGCTCACACCCCCGACGCAACTACCTGCGCCGAGGTTGCCATGCAGCTGTTGGCCAGCTGAGAAAGCTCATTTTTCCCGGCATGCGCGGCTGATCGCCTGCGGCTGCGCCGGTGAAATGGGATCAAGTAGGATCATGAAAAATATATGCGGGCAAAAACCCCTGAATATTCGGGTTTTTTTGCCCGTTTGCAATAGGGAGGAACGATATGCCCAAGGTTACGATTTACGAGGCCGGCGGAAAAGAGAGTGTGCGGGAGGTACCTGCCGGGACGCTCCTGCTCCGCGCTCTGGACGGCAGTGCCCTGGAAACGCCCTGCGGCGGCAACGGACGCTGCGGCAAGTGCCGGGTGACGGTACGGGGGCAGATCTCCGCCCCCGGCGAACAGGAGCGGGCGCTGCTGAAGGAAGCGGCGCTGCAGGAGGGCGTCCGGCTGGCGTGCCTTGCCGTGGTGGAGGGGGACTGCGTGGTGCACCTGTCCGCCGACAAAGCGGTGCAGGCCATCAGCAGCGAAGGCCATATGCCGGCGTTTGCCCCCGCCCCTATTTTTGAAAAATACGGTGCCGCCGTAGACATCGGCACCACCACTCTGGCGGCCCGGCTCTATGCCCCGGATGGGACCCTGCTGGCTCAGGCCGTCGCCCCAAACCCCCAGCGGGTGTACGGCGCGGATGTCATTTCCCGCATCGAGAAGTCCCTGGCCGGTGACCGGGAAGCCCTGGCCCGGTGCATCCGGGACGGGGTAGACGCCCTGCTGCGCCGGATGGAGACGGCGGCAGGGGTGGATGCCAATGGGGTGGACACTGTGGTTTTGATCGGCAATACCACTATGCTCTATCTGCTCACCGGCCGGGATGTGGACTGCCTGTCTCATGCCCCGTTTATCGCCGACGAGCTGTTTGGCCGGTACGCGGAGCCGGCGGAGCTGCATCTGACGGCAGCACCCGCCGCCAGGCTCTATCTGCCCCGCTGCATGTCGGCCTTTGTGGGGGCGGACATCACCTCTGCCCTGGTGGCCAGCGAGATCTGCTCCAAGCCCGACAGCGCCCTGCTGGCCGACATCGGCACCAACGGCGAACTGGCCCTGTGGAATAGCGGCCGTCTGCTGTGCTGCTCCACCGCTGCCGGGCCGGTTTTTGAGGGTGCCACCATCTCCCAGGGTATGCAGGCCAGCCCCGGCGCCATCGACCGGGTGACCTGGGAGGAGGGAAAAATCTGCTGCCACACCATTGCCGACGCCCCGGCGGTGGGCATCTGCGGCAGCGGCATTATCGACGCGGCGGCGGTGTTCTGCCGGGAGGAGATCATTGACGAGACCGGTGCCTTCACCGATGAGGAAGACGAATATCCCCTGACGCCGGAGGTGGCCTTGACCCAGAAGGATATCCGCATGCTGCAGCTGGCCAAGAGCGCCATCTGCGCGGGCATGCTGACCCTGCTGGAAACGGAGGGTATCGATGAGGAGGGCCCCGGACGGCTAGTCATAGCCGGGGGCTTCGGCAGCTTCCTGGATCTCCACAGCGCCGCGTGTATGGGTCTGTACCCGGCGGAGCTGGAGAGCCGGGCCTGCGCCATCGGCAACGCAGCTCTTGTGGGCGCATCCATGATGCTGTTGCGGGGCGAATTCCAAGCTCAGGGCACGGCCCTGGCAAAAATGGCCGAGACGGTGGACCTGAGCTCTGACCCGGTTTTTATGGACAATTATGTAGAGTGTATGTCGTTTGAAACGGAATAAAAGAGACTTGTAAAATGAACCGCGGCCATGTCATTCGGTTGGATGGAGCTGCTCTGCGGAGCATTACTGCCGCCGACTGTATAAAAGGATAAAATGGACGCCCGCCGCACACGCGGCGGGCGTCATCTTCGAAGCTGACAACAGGGAAGCGCACCGCCTATAGCGGTGCGCTTCCCTGTTGTTAGAGAGTGATAAGGATGATAGAAAGCTTACTTTTGATAGAATTCCTTGACGGCTGCGAAGAAAGCGTCAATGTTGTCCCAGCTGGACAGTGGGGGAATGTCGCAGCCGGAGGAAATGACGAAGTTGGGATACTTGCAGCACTTCTCCATAACGTCCAGCGTGGCGGCCCGGACGGACTCGGAGGTGCCGCCGCGGAACTCCTCGGCGGGGCTGACGTTGCCCATGCAGATGATGTCGGCAGGAGCCTTCTCCATGATCTCCTCCATCTTGACGGCGTTGCCGAAGTGGTAGGCGTTGGCACCGCAGCTGAAGATGGAGTCCAGGGTCACGTTGGCGGTGTTGCCGCAATTATGATATACAACGGCGAAGCCCTCGTCCTTCACAGCATCTGCATCAGCCGCGCCAAGGAGCTGCTGGAGGACACCAACTACATCGTTATGGACATTGCCGTGATGGTGGGCTACAGCAGTAACTCCACCTTTACCCGGGCGTTCCACAGCATTGTGGGCATGACACCCAAGGAGTACCGCGACCGGATGGGCATGAGCGATGCGGGCTGAAGCAGAGCGGCGGAGAAGCTAACATCAGGTCAGACCGATAAGAGATAAGAGCACAAAAGTGCCCGGCTGCCGGAAGGCGGCCGGGCACTGAGTCTGTGAGAGAATCAGGAGAGCTATGAAGCGGTAAGGAAGGGGACAAAGAGTCATCCTGTGTCAAGGCAGCAGCAGTCCGCCTACCAGCACGAAATAATCCGGGGCCTTGCCGTTCCGGCCCCACTGGATGGGCAGGTGGAAATAATGGCGCAGGCAGCCGCCCACATCACCGCCCAGGGCTTCTACGGAATAGCGCAGAAGCTCCGGATTTTTGCACGGACGGCCATGAGACTTTTCGCATACCGGACATTCGTGACAGGTTCCTGCCAGGAGCATCTGGCTGCCGGGAATCTCCTGTTCCCATTGCTGCAGATGCTCCCGGCACAGCCGCTTTTCCCGCTTCAGAGCTTTCAGAGCTTCCTCCAGCGACTGCTGGGGCGCGTCGGCTTGCAGAATGCGGGCGTACAGGCGCAGCTTCGTGTAGGAGCGCCAGATGGTCAGCGGGTCAAAATCGAAGGGCGGGCATGACCAGCGGGTGCCATAGCTGTCACACCGTTGGCAGAAAAGGAGAAACTTCTCCACGTGGACGAAGCTTTCCACAAATTCGGCTGTGGTCGTATCCGCTGTCATCTGGCGGATGTGGTATTGAAACGGCATGGGAGTCATCCTCTCTTTGGTGCTGCCTATAGTATAGCACAGCCGCCCAGCGAAAACAAAGAAAATTCAGGGGGCGGCATCCTCCAGCAGGGGGCGGCATTCCTCCGCCAGCAGGTAATCGATCTCCACCCGGCCGCCTTCATAGACGCGGATCTGACGGATGGCGGCGGCTGCGGTGATGCGATCCAGCTGGGTGAGGTGTTTTTCCGTCAGCAGGGAGCTGACCCAGGGCTGCGGCAGAGGGGGAGAGTGAACCTCGCTGCGCAGCTTGTCCAGCTGGGCCTGCAGGGTATCGGCCTGGGCATCGTAGTCGGCCCGGTAGCGCAGATAGTCCTCCCGGGAGAGCAGAGCGTCCTGGTAATCCTCGTAGGCGATCTGGCGGCGGCGATGTATGCGCTGCAGGGCGGCAGTGAGCTTCCGGCTCTGGTCGGCACCGGGGGAGGCGGGCGGCTGTATTCCCCGGCGGGCAAGGGACGGCAGATCCGCCACGGAGGCGATGAGGCGGTTCAGGTCTGTCAGGATCACCTGAGTGAGGGCGGATTGGGAGATGTAATGCCTGGTACAGGCGGCGGCGCCGTAGCGCTTGTAGGAGCCGCAGGTGTAGAAGACCCGGCCGCCCCAGGTGGTCTTCACCATGGCCCGGCCGCAGTCGCCGCACTTGAGAAGCCCGGCAAAGGGGCTGACACTGCGGGTGAAATCCGGCGCACGGGCGTTGCTGCGGAGCAACATCTGCACCCGGTCCCACTGGGCTTTGTCGATGATGGGGGCGTGGGTATCCTCCACCACGATCCAGTCCTGCCGGGGCTTTCGCCGGGCGGGGCCATGCAGCTGCAGGCGGTCGTCCCGGCCCTGCTCCATGTGGCCGATATACATGGCGTTTTGCAGGATGCGGTGGATGGTGGCATAGGTCCAGTAGGTGGTGGCGGGCAGACGGCGGCTGTTGCGGTAGTTTTCCCCGGTGAGGCGCTTATACTCACTGGGGCAGGGGATGCCCTCACTGTTGAGAAGCCGGGCGATGCGCACCTTGCCCACACCGCTTTCAAACAGGGAGAATATGCGCCGAACTACCGCTGCCGCGGGGGGATCGATGAGCAGATGAGCATGGTTTTTGGGGTCCTTGCAATACCCGTAGCTGGCGAAGGCACCGATGAACTCCCCCTGCTGCTGCTTGGCCCGGAGGGAGCTGCGCACCTTCTGGGAAATATCCCGGGCGTACTGGGTGTTGAAGAGATTCTTCAGGGGCATCATCATGTCGTAGGCACCCCGGGCACTGTCGATGTTATCCGTGACGGCGATGAAGCGGATGCCGTGGTCCGGGAACCAGCGCTCCAGATAGCGGCCGGTCTCGATATAGTCCCGGCCAAAGCGGGACAGATCTTCTTGTGTCAAGTAGGGACTAAAAAAATTTTGAGAATTTACAAGCCGTTCAT
>OBLO01000638.1_pt1 | contig 34095 bp, 30 predicted proteins | sample 1519401 | NCBI WGS metagenome assembly OBLO01 (sample SAMEA2602897, study PRJEB22501) | metagenome | reverse complement strand
AGGTTACGTCCACTATTGCAGGGGACGACGGCGAAGCCATGGCAAAAAGTGAAGGATATGTAGATGAAAATGGTTTTCATGTCCCTAATCCCATGTAATTATAACTCGAACAAAAAGGTGAATGTCAAGGCTGCCTAATAGGTAGCTTTGGCAATACCAATTAATAATATGCTTTTTTTTAAAAAGTTGGATGTGCTAACTGCTGAAAATCAGTAGTTACGTTCTAACGGTGATTTACAGGTGAAGTGCCGCAAGATAGAAAAGCTCTTGCCGGTATTGAATAAACTGGTGATACAAGAGTAAAAGTATCTTTAGCTTGTATTGAGGGTGCTTTCAACATATATATATTTTTAAAGAATGAAGTATGTTTGCAATGTTAAATGATAACTTTGCCACCAAATCTCGGACAAGTATAATATTTAGCTTATGATGAGCATATATACAAATAAGTCAGACTTGTTTATGAGTGCTGCTGAGGATATTAACAACGATACTAATAAATGCTATTTTTTAGTAGTTCCTCATAGTGCTTATTATAGTTGCCTTCTTCTCATGAAGCATCTTTGTTATAAGAAGTTTGGCATCAATAATGAGAATGAAATGAAGAATGATGTTGATTCAACGCTTCATGGCTCTCATGAAATTATGATTGGGTATGTTCGTAAGCGAATGACACAGGCTTGTACTTCTATCATGGATAAGAAAAAAGTCGTGGAATTTGCTAACAAAATAGGTCAGTTGAAAAAGTTGAGAACTAAAGCTGATTATGAAGAAGTTGATATTACTTCTACACAAAGTAATCAAGCAATTGAGTTAGCACAGGATGTTAGAAATATATTAAAACATTTTAGATATGGTAGCGTTTGATTATTTGAAAGAACAATTGACGGAATTTGTCAAAACTTTCAAAAATGTAAAAGTCAATTATGAGTACGACCAATTGGCAAACTTACATACGATTGAAGTATTACCACAGGTAGTGTTTGATAGTGATGAGTTTGCTATATGGGAATGTGATTTCTTTGAACGTGCTTACGACGCAATCCCTTATGAGGATATTTCTTTTATCTCAGAAGATGCTTATGTTGGAATAGAGCATATTGATTGGAGTATTCAAGGTTCAGACTATGCCCAAGGTGGTTTGAGGTTGGATGATCACATCACCATAAATGAATCTTCTGAGGACGTAGATACTTATAAGGAGAATTCTGTTGATTTTAATACGATGTCACCGGAATTCTATGATACTTATACTGCAGTTGAAATAGAATCACTTGACTTGGATTATACCAGTAACGAGTATAAGGATAAAATCGTGTTAAATAATAAGGAAATCGTAATGTCATTTGATGACAGTTTATTGCAAGCAGCTTAAATATGATGGACAATATTAAGGACAAGCAATCTGGATTTAATGTAGAGAGTATTCTGCTCACAGAATCTAGTTTTACCCGCAAAGGAAAAATAAACTTTAGTGAATCGGAGCAGGAAGTATCTTTTGAAACCGGTGTTGGTTCAAGGGATAATACTGTAAACGTTAAGCTTACTATCACTGTAACGAATAAGCTTAAAGATGAAGAGCAATACAAGATAGTGGTATCTTTTGTTGGAGTTTTTAAGAGAACTGGTAATTCTCAAATATCAGACAATGAACAGTTTGGTAGAATTAATGGTGCTGCCATCATTTTTCCTTTTGTTCGTGAGCATATTGCCAATATCGCATTAAAGGCTGGATTGGGAAGTGTTATACTTCCACCTGTGAATTTTACAAAGATTAATCGCAAAAATTAAATAGAATTAGCTTATGGCTCAGGGAAAGAATGCCAATATCAGATATATGGTTTTGGACCGATGCTTTCGTGATAGGAGAAAGAAATATTTTATCGATGACCTGGTAAAAGCCTGTAATGAAGAGCTTTTTTATTATGATGGTTCTTCCGTTACAGAGCGACAAGTTCGTGCAGATATTAGCTTTATGCAACGAAAGGCAGGCGGGGCTATCCCTTTGGTAACAAAGCGAGAAGGGCATAAAGTTTATTATCGTTATTCCGATCCCAATTTTTCGATAAAGAATTTACCTATGAGTCAGCAGGAGGCAGAATTACTTTCTGATACCATTAGTATGTTGTCTCGATTCAAAGGTTTGCCAAATCACGAATGGTTGGAAGCCACTATTGCTCAGATGAAATCAACTTTCAATTTAGATAATGGTCAACAATCATACGTTAGCTTCTCGCAGAACGAAGATTTGCGTGGACTGAATTATTTTTCCCGATTGTATGAAGCAATAGCGAGTCATCAGGTGGTATCGCTTCAATATCATAAGTTTACTGGTGAAGCTTGGGAACGTCTGGTACATCCTTATCAATTGCGCCAATATAATAATAGGTGGTTTTTGGTAGGTTGGGAGCCTGCTGTAGCTGCCAAGATACCGCTTGTTGTCATACCATTAGATAGAATTGACGATTACACGGTATTAGAGAAAGAATCTTATGAACCGTATGAAGGAGATATTGACGCTTGTTTCAAGGATATAGTAGGAGTATCACTAAAGTTTAATGAATCTTGCAGCCATATTGTCTTCAAGGCATATCCACCCACCTCTTCTTATATAGAGACAAAGCCTATTCATCATTCACAGCGGGTAGTTGAACGACACGAAGAATATACTATCTTCTCTTTAGACTTGATACCGAATTATGAGTTCGAGACGATAATGATGTCTTATGCAGATAATTGTGAGATACTTGAACCCCAAGATTTGAAGGAAAGTCTTGTATGCCGAGCTAAAAATATCATAAAATTCAATGTTGGTCAATAAGTTGTTGTAACAATGAAGCAACTCTGCAATGTTAAGCCCTACTTTTGCATTAGTATTAATAATTAAAGAAAGGATTAAAAATGAAAAAAGAAGAAATTATTGCAGACATTAGGTCTTATTTTGGCTTTACAGTATTTTCGGGTTATTCAAATTATTATGTGGGAATAACTAATGACATTAATCGTCGTTTGTTTAATGAACATAATGTTTCTGAGCAAAATGATTATTGGATTTATAGAACTGCAGACAGTAAGTCAATAGCCCAAGAAGTTGAGGAATATTTCCTTAACTTAGGTATGCAAGGAGATACTGGTGGTGGAACGGATGATACATGTATTGTTTATTGTTATAGAATTACAAGTTCTACTATTGAGTAATATTATGATTTTTGGAACAAAAATACCACTCTTCGTACTCAACGGCTACTCAGCGAGGGATAGTGGATATAGAGCGGCCACAAACATCAATTATATGGAATACGAAAAACCTTCATTCCTAGCACAAAGTGCAATTATGATGGCTGATTGTCAGAGAAAGCCATGTGGAAGACCTTCTTGTACAAGAAAACCTTCCGGCACGCATTAATTGATTGCTTTGTGTTAAAACTGAGCGATAGTTATTATACTATCGCTCACAATTTGATTGCTATGATAGTTCAAAAATTGCCATATATTTTGTTTCGGTCCTATTCTTCTTATGGTTATCTTACAGATAATCGTAATTTTGGATATGATACCGCTTCACATAGTTGCAAGAAAGTAGGAGAATTAATATTGTCTAATACTGGTAAAGTTTTCTATGCTAACCTTAAGGATATTCCAGAAAAGCTAGATGATGTTATTCTTCGTTTAAGCAAGTTGTATTCAGCTGTTCCTGTTGCTGTGATAAGTAGAGATGCCTTGGAGTTTTACAAAGAATTGCATTCGAAAGGTTTTATCTTTATGGGAGCTGAACATGATTTTGCAGATTTCGTATCGCATTATTTTTCATATAATAATAGACAAGCTTTTGAGTTGAATATTCCTCAGTTACAAACTAGTCAAACAATATACGAAGAGACATTTGGAACAAAATATAGCTTGTCTCGTGTTCATGTTGATATTTCGAGTCGCTGTAATGAAAGATGTGTTCATTGCTATATACCAGAAAAGAATAAATGTACTATAATGTCAGAGAAAATATTTGATAGAATTCTCTCTCAATGTCGTAGTATGAATGTTCTTAATATAACGATTAGTGGTGGTGAGCCATTATTAAACCCGAATTTGAAACGCTTTTTATTAGAGTGCAGTAGATATAACTTCTCTGTTAATTTGCTCTCAAATTTAACATTGTTATCAGAAGAATTGATAGATCTAATAGCATCAAATCCTTTGATAAGCATTCAAACATCGTTATATTCTATGGATGAGAGTGTTCATGACTCTATAACCCGTAAGAAAGGTAGCTTTAAACAAACACTTCATTCAATCGAACAGCTTCATGCAAGGAATATACCTATTCAAATAAATTGTCCGGTTATGAAGCAGAACAAAAGTGATTATAAGGGTGTATTGGAATTTGCTAAATCATTGAATATCGAGGCTGATTATGATTACTCACTTTATGGTAGTTATGATTTAACTTCTAGTAATTTATCATGTAGATTATCTGCTGAAGAGATTGAAAATATAGAAAAAACAAAGGTTTTGAATAATTCAGAATTAGAGTCTATAAAAAACAAGCAAAAAGATTCTTCAACTCCAATATGTCCTGTATGTAAGAGCTCATTGTGTGTTTCGAACAATGGTGATGTTTATCCTTGTGAAGGATGGCAGAATCTCAAATTAGGAAATATTGAAAAACAAAGTTTGAAAAAAATATGGGATGAGAATCCTATAGTATTGGAATTAAGAAACCTACAATATAAAGATTTTCCTAAATGTAATTCTTGCTTGCATAAACAGTTATGTTCTATATGTTTGATTATGAATGCAAATGAAGACTTAAATGGAAATTTCAGAAATGTTAATCCATTCATATGTGAGGTTGCAAAAATCAAAGAGCGCAATTATAGAAAAGCTACTATTTTCTGATAATTTTATTTGGAAGTTATTAATACTGATTTGGCATAAGTTGACGCAATTGCTGACATATAATCAAATCGGATTTATTGATTGTTCAATGTAGGAATGATAAGGCGGTCCCATCCCGCAAAACATGGCGTAGACCTTTGATGGTCCGCCAACCTTAGAGCGTAGCGGTTCCGAGCACCGAGTAGGGCGGTTACATCCTTCCTTTCTGAGAAGGGAAGGCTTGGTTAGGATGTGGAGCTCTCCTTGCAGGAGAGACGGAGAGGTAGAAAAAACTCCTTCTTTAATGGTAAAGAAGGACGGGTAGGGTTTCGACCAGTGTTATTGATCAATAAATAATAATTATATGAAGGGAATAGTATTAGCAGGTGGAAGCGGTACACGCTTGTACCCTATCACAAAGGGTATCAGCAAGCAGCTGATACCAATCTTCGATAAACCGATGATATATTACCCAATATCAGTATTGATGTTGGCAGGTATCCGTGAGATACTTATTATTTCAACACCATTTGACTTGCCAGGTTTCAAACGTCTCTTAGGCGATGGAAGCCAGTTAGGTGTGAAGTTTGAGTATGCAGAGCAGCCATCGCCAGATGGCTTAGCCCAAGCCTTCATTATCGGTGAGAAATTCATTGGTAATGATTCAGCTTGTCTCGTATTAGGCGATAATATCTTCTATGGTGCAGGATTAAATCAGATGCTGCATCAGGCAGTAGTAGATGCAGAGCAGAACAACAAAGCTACTGTATTTGGTTATAGAGTAAGTGATCCAGAGCGATATGGCGTGGCAGAGTTTGATGAGCAGGGTAATTGCCTTAGCATCGAGGAGAAACCTGAGAATCCTAAGAGCAACTATGCAGTGGTAGGCTTGTATTTCTATCCTAACAGGGTGGTAGATGTAGCTAAGCATATCAAGCCATCCGCTCGTGGTGAATTGGAAATCACCACCGTAAACCAGAAGTTCCTGAAGGATAAGGAGCTGAAGGTGCAGACTATGGCAAGAGGATTTGCCTGGCTTGATACCGGAACTCATGATTCCCTTTCAGAGGCTTCCACCTTTATTGAGGTCCTGGAGAAGCGCCAGGGCTTGAAGGTAGCTTGTCTGGAAGGTATCGCATATCGTCAGGGATGGATTTCTGCTGAGCAATTAAAAGAGAATGCACAGCCTATGTTGAAGAACGACTATGGCAAGTATTTGCTTTCCATTCTCAGCGAACCTGATGAAACATTGAGAAAAAACCTGGAATATTAGTGTATGTTACTATCACTGAAGGTGAAGATGTCTTATTAGTTATAGATTGTATTACGAAAGATCAATTATTATGGATACATTGAAAATTAATAAGGAATTCTTAGAATCTCTTTTATCCCAAGCTAAAGATAATCCTCGATTGCGCCAAAACTATGATCTTCGTACCTGTGAAGAGGATAAGAGTCAGAGAATGCTCAATGCCTTAATGCCTGGTACAGAAGTAGCTATACATCGTCATCCTAATTCTTCAGAGAGTGTAATTTGCCTTTGTGGTAGAATGGATGTTGTTATCTATGAAGAGGTTGTGGCGTATGTACAGAATGGTGAAGAACCGACTAGCCAAGTCTCATATAACGAGATAGATAGAGTATTACTGTGTCCTGCAGAAGGTATCTTCGGCTGTTCTATACCTAAAGGGGCTTGGCATACCGTTGAGGTATTTGAACCTACCGTAATCTTTGAAGCAAAGAATAAAGCGTATGGGGAAGATGGTAGCGAAGTAGCTAATGTTGATTAGCTAGGAAAGGATAGTTTAGCAGAAGATTCTGATAAATTATAGCCTGTATAAAGTTCATAAAAACGAAATTTAATTATTGATTATTATGACGATAAATGATTGTAGAATAATAGAACTTCCTAAGTTCTTGGATGCGAGAGGCAATCTTTCTTTTGCCGAAAACTTTACTCAAATACCTTTTGAAGTAAAGAGAACTTATTGGTTGTATGATGTACCAGGTGGTGTGAATCGTGGTGGTCATGCCGAAATCAATAATGAAGAGTTGATTATCGCCCTTTCTGGTGCATTTGATATTGTTGTAGATGATGGTAAGGAGCGTAAGACTTTTACGCTTAACCGTTCCTATTATGGTCTTTATATTCCTAAAGGATTATGGAGAGAAATAAAGGAGTTTTCTACAAATGCAGTTGCGTTGGAGTTTGGCAGTATTCCTTATGATGTCAATGATTACATCCGTAATTATGAAGCATTCAAGGCTTATGCAAAGTCAGTAGAGAATGTTTCTGCTTGTAATACGGAGAAGCAGAACATACCAACAGAGTCACATTCTGAAATCAAACTTCATGGTGTTTTTGATAGTACCATCGTTGAACTTGACAAGCATCATAGTGACAGACGTGGTAATCTGACAGTAGTTGAAAATGGAAAGACCTTGCCATTTGATGTGAAGCGTGTATATTACCTTTATGATGTCCCTGGCGGTGAATCTAGAGGAGCCCATGCTCATAGAGAATTAGAGCAATTGATTATTGCAGTATCTGGTTCTTTTACCGTAACTTTAGATGATGGTAAATGCAAACGTTCCTTCTTCCTTAATCGTCCATATCAAGGTCTTTATGTAAAGTCTGGTATGTGGCGAACCTTAGAAGATTTCTCTTCAGGAGCAGTCTGTATGGTATTAGCATCTGATGTATATAAGGCATCTGATTATATCAGATCCTATGATGAATTTGTACAATTTAGAAAGGAAAATGGCAAATAATACAGGAAACAAAAAGATAGCCAAAAATACCCTGATGCTCTATATCAGAATGTTCTTTACAATGGCTGTGAGTCTTTATACTTCACGAGTAGTATTGTCAACGCTAGGAGTCTCAGACTATGGTATATATAATGTTGTGGGTGGTGTTGTTGCCATGTTTACTTTCATTAATTCCTCTATGGTTAATGCTACTCAGCGATTTATAACATTCGAGTTAGGGCAAGGTAATAAAGATAGATTACATACTGTATTTTGTACAAGTTTAAATATTCATGCTATTATATCTATAATCATAGTTCTCTTGGTGGAAACAGTAGGATTATGGTTTTTATATAATAAGATGCAGATTCCTGATGGAAGAATAAATGCTGCCTTTTGGACTTTACAATGTAGTATTCTTGCTACGGTTGTAAATGTCATGTCTGTCCCGTACAATGCTTCTATTGTTGCGCATGAAAAGATGTCAGCTTTTGCTTATATATCAATATTGGAAGTAACATTAAAGTTGCTTATTGTTTTTTTGTTGGTTATTTCTCCAATTGACAAATTAATACTATATGCCGTGTTGATATTGGCAGTTCAGATTTTTATTCGTTTTATCTATGGAAATTATTGCAGCAGGCATTTTGAGGAAACGCATTATGCTTTCCGAATGGATAAATCTCTGTTCAAGACTATGACAAGTTTTGCTGCGTTTGATTTGTTTGGTAATTTAAGTGTTGTTGCTAGAACGCAAGGCATTAATCTACTTCTGAATGTATTCTTTGGAACTATTTTGAATGCGGCTGCTGGAGTTGCCAATCAAGTGCAGGGAGCAGTGATGGGATTTGGCAATAATGTACTTATGGCTGTTACACCTCAGCTGATAAAATCATATTCAGTGAAGGATTATGACAGAATGAATTATCTCTTGCATAAATTCACATTGATTACTTTTATTTTGCTTCTTCTTTTGTCGATGCCAATTATTCAGGAAGCCAATTATATCTTGGGTATTTGGTTGAAAGAAGTCCCTGCTTATGCTGTTTCTTTGTGTCAGTTAACTCTTATTTTTGGAGTAATAGCAAATTCTTTTAGATTAGTAAGTACTGGAATAGAAGCTACGGGTAACATCAAACGACAGTCAACTATATTGGGATGCCTTTACCTCTCGGTTATACCTATTGCATATATTCTGTATAAGATGGGATTTGCCCCTGAGACTTCATTTGTATTGAATATCATTTTTGTGATTATAGGTATATTTATCAATGCTGCGATTCTTCATATTCAAATGAAAGAGTTTTCTCTTGTAGGATTTTGCAAAAAGGTAATACTTAAAGCAGCCGTTATATTTGCTGCTTTCTATGTAATTACTCTAGCTGCAAAATCACAATTGGATGAAGGTTTGATTCGATTAATAGTTGTATGTTTTGCAAGTCTGTTTACTTCGATACTTTCAGTTTTATGTATCTTGAATAAAGAAGAGAGACAAAAAGCAAAGCAAATGGTTATGGCAAAATTTAGAAAGAAATAAAAATAATAACTATGATAAGATTTTTAGATTTACAGAAAGTGAATGCACTTTATGCAGCAGATATGAAGGCTGCGGCTAGTGAAATTATTGATAATGGTTGGTTTTTGCATGGCAAATACAATGAGAAATTTGCCAATGATTTGAAAAACTTCATAGGTACTAAGCATGTAGTTCCTTGCGGTAATGGTTTGGATGCACTTCGCATGATTTTCCGTGCTTATAAGGAAATGGGTGTAATGCAAGATGGAGATGAGGTGATTGTACCAGCTAATACATATATTGCTACAGTTCTTGCCATTACTGATAATCATCTTACCCCAGTTTTTGTTGATCCATCTGAGGAATCTTTCAATATAGATATTGACAAGATTGAGGAAGCCATCACTCCAAAGACTAAAGCGATTGCTGTGGTTCATCTTTATGGTCAGGCATGTTGGTCTGAAAAACTCAACGAATTGAAGGAAAAATATAATCTCAAGATAGTTGAGGATAATGCTCAGGCAATAGGTGCTAAATGGCATGGTATTCGAACAGGAAACTTGGGTGATGCTGCAGGCTTCAGTTTCTATCCAGGAAAGAATCTTGGAGCGTTAGGCGATAGCGGTGCCGTTACTACCAATGATGACAAACTTGCTGATATTGTAGAAGCTTTGGGTAGTTATGGATCTCATATCCGCTATGTCCATGAATATGCAGGTTTGAATAGCCGTATGGATGAACTTCAGGCTGCGTTCCTTGATATTAAACTTCAGCGTATTGATGAGCGTAATGAAATCCGTCGTCAGAATGCCAAGAAGTACTTCGAGGGTATTAAGAATCCTTTGATTAGATTGCCTAAGTTGGTAAATGAAACAGCAGACGGCCACGTATTCCATCTTTTTGTTGTTCGTTGTGAGCGTCGTGATGAACTTCGTCAGTTCTTGGCGGACAATGGTATCGAGAGCTTGATCCATTACCCGACACCAGTACCAAAGCAAAAGTGTTATAAGCAATATGCTGATGCATTGTGTCCAGTAGCCGATAAGGTTCAAAGTGAAATCCTATCTATCCCTATGTCATCAGTATTGACTGATGAGGAAATCAACAAAGTTATTAACACATTAAATTCTTTCAAATGATTATAGCATCTTCCCAATTAGTAGCCAATCCATTGGTTTCTGTTGTCATAGCTACATACAATCAGGTGAAATACATAGAGCAGACTGTACTGTCTGCTCTTACACAGCAATGTCCATTCCCATTCGAGGTTGTAGTGGGTGATGATGGCAGTAATGATGGAGAGCGTGAACTTTTGAAAAAGTTACAGGAAAAATATCCGGAGAACTTAAAACTTATCTTTAATGATAAGAATATGATGGTTACTCGCAACTATGTGAATGCCATTCATGAGGCACGAGGCAAGTATATTGCCACTTTGGATGGTGATGATTATTACTTGGCCAAAGATGCCCTTGTCAAGCTCGTTGATGTTCTGGAGAAGAATGAGGATGTTAGTTTGGTGCATGGAGGATTTCATTCTTTTGATAATAAGACAGGAAAGGTGTTGCATATTTCCACAAAATGGGAATCACCGATGCTTCATACAAAAGGGATAAATAGTGTGCTTGCTTTATTGTGTAATGATTTTAATAATTACCCATTGGGCAGTTCTTCATGTTTTAGAAAAAGCATTTATGAAGAAGGTTGCATCAAATATAAGAAGTTAATTGATTTGTCTGATAAATATATTGGGGAAGGAACAATCTTGAATGTTTCAATGGCTATGAGCGGAAAGTTTGGATATGTTCCAGAAGAATTGACTGCATATAGAGTTTTGGATTCATCTCTTTGTCATTACAAGACTAAAGAAGAATCTTTTAGATATTTCTTTGGTTATGTAAAACTTCGTTTACATGTAGCAGAAATGCTGGAATTTTCTCCTATAATGATAAAAACAATGTTATCTAAAATATTAAGGCAGGAATTGAATAGGGCAAAGGTCAGCAATTTGATAAATCTCTACATACAGGAGGTAAAGAGTTTGAAAGATATTAAAAACGATGTCGCTATCAATACTGTTATTCGTGAAAATACATCGTTATCTGTTGTTCTTCCTGCTAGGATTCTAGGTTGTTTATATTCTATCAAATCGTTCTTGAAAAAGATATTAAAGAAATAACGCGTGAAGGAAATAATAGAAAAATCTAAGTGTTGTGGCTGCAACGCATGTGGAGATGTGTGTCCGAAGGGAGCCATTACCTTTCAGACTGATAAGGAAGGTTTTTGGTATCCCGAGATAAATCAGGATTTATGTATTGATTGCGGCTTGTGTCAGAAAACCTGCCCGGTATTGACAAAGGCAGATAATGTAATCCGTTATGATGAGCCTTTAGTATATGCTGCTTATACCAAAGATGAAGCTATTCGTACAGATAGTACATCTGGTGGTATTCATTCTATGTTGGCATTGGCTATGTATGAGCAGAATGCTTATGTCGGTGGAGCAATTTATAACAAAGATCATACCGTAAGACATATCGTATCACCAGACCGTCAACTGCTCCCTGAGATTAGAAGTTCCAAGTACCTCCAGAGTTCAATGGAAGGAGTTTACAAGGAGGTTCGAGATTTGTTGAAGGCAGGTGAAAAAGTATTCTTTTGTGGTGCTCCATGTCAGATACAAGGTTTGTATAAATTCTTGCGCAAGGAGTATGACAATCTTACCACCTGTGATTTTATCTGCCGTGGTGTCAATTCTCCTAAGGTATTCCTATCTTATATGGATATGTTGGAGAAGCAATATGGTTCAAAGGCAACACAGATTAAGTTTAAAAACAAGAAGTGGGGATGGCATAACTTCTCTATGCGTGTGAACTTTGAGAATGGACAGGAATATTGTAAAGATCGTTGGCATGACTTATTCTTTATCGGTTATTTGCAGAGCGGTAATTTTGCTCGACCTTCCTGCTACCAATGCACATTCAAAGGCTTTCCACAGAAGGCGGATATTACATTGGCAGATTTCTGGGGAATAGAAAATATTGATCCTTCTATGGACCAGGATAGAGGTACTTCACTTGTAATGGTCAATTCAGATAAAGGTAAAGCTCTGTTTGATGCTATCAAAGATAAAATCAATTGGCGGCAGTTTACGATGAAGGATGCAGAAGCAGGTAATCCTGCATTGAATACTTCCCTTACCTCAACTTCTCCAAACAGAGATACATTCTTTGATGCATTAGATAAAATGCCATTTGATAAGGTAGCAGAAAAGTTTTTCCCTTTACCTACATTCAAAAATCGATTAAAGAATAAGTTAAGAAATTATGCCCGCAAATTGAAGAAGTTGTTAAAGCTATTCTGTACATTGGGCGTATCTGTTAGAAACTGGAAAACTTTCCTTTCTCTTAATATATTTTCTTCTCATGTAAAAAGAGGGAAAAAACTAGTTGCTAGGATTTATCCACATGTAACCATAGAGTTGCAGAAGGGTTCTATATTAGACTTGAATCAAACTCTTATTTTAGGCACTCCGCAAGTAAAAGGTTCACATAAGGAGACAAGATTGTTATTAGAGGAAGGTGCAACTATGACAGTTAAAAATCCATTTGCTATGTATGCTGGTTCTTATGTTAGAGTTATCAAGGGAGGACATTTAATCCTTCATGGTGGTTTCATCAATGAGAATGTACAGATTACCTGCGGTGATAGAATCGAAATCGGTAAAGATTGTGCTATCGGGCGTGATGTTGTTATACGTTCTTATGATGGGCATACAATAGAAGAAACTGGGTACAAAATATCAGAGCCAATAGTAATAGAAGACCATGTCTGGATAGGTCAGGGAGCTCAAATTCTTAAGGGTGTGCATATTGGAAAAGGATCTATTATTGCAGCTGGCGCAGTCGTAACTAAAGATGTTCCTGCTCATGTTGTAGTAGGTGGTGTTCCTGCTAAAATAATTAAGGAAAATGTAAAATGGCATTAGTGTTATGCAAGATAAAAGACTGTTAGTTGTAGGCGGAACAGGCGTTATTAGTTTCGCTGTTGTTAATGAAGCTTTAAAGCAAGGATGGAAAGTTACTTGTATTAATCGTGGTATTTCTCATACTCAGACATTAAGTCCGGATGTTGAGCAAATTATTTCAGATTATCGCAATGAAACTTTGATTCGTGAAAAGTTAAAAGGGCGTATCTTTGATGCAGTTCTAGATGTGTTGTGCTATACAGAAAAAGATATAGAATATAGTGTCTCTTTATTCAAAGACCATTGCAAACAATATCTTTTCTTCTCATCTGCAGAAGCATATAATAAACCAAAGTATGCAGATGTAATTTATAATGAAGATGCAGACTTGGTGAATCCTTTATGGTCATATAGTATCAATAAGGCAAAGTGTGAAGAGCGCCTTAAAGAATTGGCCGAAAAAGTGAATCTTACTTATACCATCATTCGACCTGCTATAACCTATGGTAATACAAGAATTCCTTATGGAGTAATGCCAGGTTACGGATTTCATGGAACAATTATTCAACGTATCTTAAATGAAAAGCCTATCATCCTTTGGGATGAAGGGAAGGCTATAGCCCAGATTACAAGAGTTGAGGATTTTGCTGTAGGATTGGTTGGATTGTTAGGTAATTCAAAGGCTTACAATCAAGCTTTTCATATATGTGGGGACGAAGCTTATACCTGGAAGGATGTTATTGATGTTTTGGGGCAGATACTAGGGAAGCAACCTAAATATGTGAATTTATCTAGCAGAGATTTAGCGAGAGAAATGCCTAATTACAAAGAGCAGATTTTAGGAGGACGAGCCATTTCACAGCATTTGGACAATTCAAAGTTAAAGAAGGCTGTACCAAAATTCAAGACAAATATCAGTTTATATGAAGGAGTTAAGAAGACAGTTGATTATTACCAGTCTAATAATTATCTTTTAGGAATAGATTTCGCATTTGATGCTCAATGGGATCGTATAGCTAAAAAATATGGTTGTTCCTTACCTTTGAAGTTTATAGACTATCTTGGAAGTTCGTCTTTAAAGGAACAACTTATTTATTTCTGTAGCTATCATCAGATGACTTTTATCCTTAAGGTAGTTCGAAAATTGTTTAAATAGCAAGGTGCCTAGATTTTTTTTATAAAATAAATGTATCAAAACAAAGCGATTGGGGAATGAGAATGTACATGCCAAGTGTGATGAGAGTGCTGATGGGGGAGAGAAATGATGTGAATAAACAAAGAAAAAACTCCCCATCTGTTTTCAGATGAGGAGCATTTTCTAGAGATGGAAGTCGATTTCCTTCAGCCATTCCTTGACATCGAAGCAAGGACAGCTCTTGCGAACCCAGGGGAGGTCGCGATGACCTAGGATCTCGGCATCGGGATAGTCGAGGACGAGACTGTAGAGGAGGTCTTCCAGAGATGCTTTCTGGGCTGGAGTGCGAGTGTCGGCAGGCTTGCCTTTCTCGTCGAGGCCACCCTCGTAGCAGATTCCGATGCTATGGGCGTTGTAGTGGCGGGCGTGAGCACCCTCCTCGCTTTCTGGACGGCAGGGATAGACCACGCCATCCTTCGTAATGTAATAGTGGTAACCGATGGAGTGGAAACCACGGGCCTTGTGGCAGGCTTCTAAGGCTTCTACTGGGAAGTCCTGGTTAATACGTGTGGCACTGCAATGTACCACGATCAAATCGATTTTTCTTTGATTCTTCATTGGATTCTATGGATTTTAAAGGGTTAATAATTGTCTCCCACAGATTACACAGATTTTCACAGATTTTTAACTCCTTCGGAGTTTTTCCATTGAGGTTTGGTGATAACTGTTGCTTGCAACAAGATTATCTGTGTATATCCGTGAGATCTGTGGGAGAACTAAAATATCACTTGCAGCTCTGCACACAGAAGGAGCTGAGAACGGCAGTGAGGACGGTGATGACGAAGTTGATGACTTTCTGGATTGTTTCCTTTTTCATTTTAATTAGTGATTAGTGTAATTAGTGATTAATGTTTAATTTTCCCACAGATTACACAGATTTTCACAGATTATAGACTCCTTCGGAGTTTTTTGCAGTGAGACCTGATGAGTATAAGACCGTTGCTTGCAACGAAGAATTATCTGTGTAAATCTGTGAGATCTGTGGGGGACCAAGAAGGAAGCGGGCAGGATGAGCAAGTATCCGTTCAGGGCGATGATTTGACAATGTTGAATGGTGAGTGATGAACTCATTCCTGATGGGGCCCTCGGATTACTCCGGACTGCATCCTGCCGATGCGCTTTCTCTTGTTTCAGATGCGAGGCGGGTAGGGCTACTCTAAGCCGTCGCTTCCTCCTTCTCCAGTGGTTCCGCTACCGCCCTGGTCGGTGTTGTCACCACCAGGGGGATCCTTCCCGGGATCCGGAGTGGTATCCGGGGTGGTGCCATCTCCTAACAGAGCAGAGGCCTTCTTCAGCGTAGCTCCGAGGTTGATGGTCTTGGCGCTGAACTCACCGGTGCCACGAGCACGGAGACGGAAACCTTCGATGTTCTTGGCGATGGTGAACTCCTTCTCTGAGGCGGCTCCCTCCTTGTTGCGGATGCCGATGGAGAAGATGGCGAGGTCGTCAATCTTCACAGCGAAACCTTGCAAGGTGAGTTCCTTGACGCACGATACCATATCGGTAATCATGCCCTTGATGGCTCCCTTAGAGAAAGGAGTGTTGTGGCTAGCCATGTGTTCGGCCAGGCCGTCGATACCTACCGTCTGAGTGATGACTGGATAGGCGTAATACTTGCCGTATGCCTCTGGCATCTTGGCGTTCTGATTTAGTTTTAGTACGTAAAGCAACATAAGTTTTTAAGTGTTAATGGTTAATGTTGAGTGGGCGCTGCGCAGTGCCTGATTCTTGAACACGAATCTCTCGAATCTCACGAAATTTTCTCCTCGCGGAGTTTTTGTTTTCCCACAGATTACACAGATTTTCACAGATTTTTGACTCCTCGCGGAGTCTTTGCTGTGAGCCTTAGTGAGTACCGTTGCTTGCAACGAAGAGAATCTGTGCAAATCTGTGAGATCTGTGGGAGACTCTTTCTGAATCACATTGCAAAGATACAATATTTCATTTTCCCAACTCACCGATGCTCATTGTTGCTCACCGATACTCACCGATTATCACTGATAAATATCAGGGTTCTCCCAAATGGAAGAAAATATAGGATACTTGCAGAGGATTGAACTCCTTGCAGCTCTTGTTGTATCCACTCTTCTGCAACTGCTCGTAGAGCTGGGTGCATCTTACTATCCATCTCATCAGATGGGCTCTTGCCACGTCCGGGTCGGAATCCGGAAAATAGAGCAGGGCTAACTCCTGCTTGGTGTAACTTCGTAAATCCATTTTCTTGTAATGTTGAATTTTCCCACAGATCTCACTGATTTTCACGGATTTCGACTCCTTCGGAGTTATTTGCTATGAGGCATAGTGAGTACCTGTTGCTTGCAACAAGATTATCTGTGTAAATCTGTGAGATCTGTGGGAGACTAAGAATAATGTTGAATGTTATCTATTAGGGTTATGCTTCGTAAATATGATACTTAGCCATCGTAACCATGATACTTAGCGGTCGTAACCAAGATACTTAATCCTCCACGGTATCGTTAGGATCGATGAAGGCATCGTTGTTGATTTCGCTACCTTCCTTCTCTATCACAGCCCAGCCGTTGCCGTTCTTCTTGTGAATCTTCTTGAATCCAAGACGCTTCATCACGTTACCGATGTTCTGGTTGTTCAGGTTCTGGCGAAGGGCAGGGTTCACACCTATCCTCTCCAGTATCTCAGCACTGTAGCGGAACTTGATAAACTGTAGCGGCGTATCTGGCTCCGGCACCCGGTAGTAACGGAGTATCTGCTCCTCGGCATAGTTGGCTACCATGAAGAGGCGGTTGTGACTGCGCATCAGTTCGATGTCGTCCCTCGTCAACCAGTATGTCCACTCCAGGGGCTCGCCCTTAGGATGGCTCATCACCTCCTGACCCAGTGCCACTGCCTCGGCAAACACGTGGTCGTAGTCTATCGGGTGCTCTATCGGACTCTCGATGCTCTTTACCAGCCAAGGACAGTAGCGGCGGTTCTCCTCGTCGGTGATGAACTGCTGGCTGTTGGTGGTGCCACAGAGCGATCCACGGTGGGGCATCTCCGAACGGTACTTGTCGTAAGGTCGGCGTATGGAGAATGTCACCTTGGTCATGTTGCTCTTGAAGGCGCTCAGGTTCTTGCCGAATACCATCTCAAACTCGTCGAGACAGAGCAGAGCCTTGCTGCTGAAAGCCTCCATGAAGTCCTTGTCGGTATAGGCGCCCGTCGAGTCGTTGAGGAAGTACTGGCGCAACTGTGGGGGCAACAGCATGTGGAAGAACGTGGTCTTGAAGATGCCGCCCTTGCCCACGAAGATGAGTATCATCTGGTTCACCACCTTCAGCGTTCCCCACGCCACTACCATCGCTACCAGCCACTTCTTGAAGAAATAGCGGAAGAGGCTCTGCGTATGCTCGTTGTCGGGCAGGTTCTCCACCTCAATGCGGTCGGCGAGCTGGTCGATGTAGTCGGGATCCTCTCCCTTCTTCCATTTCGGCAGACTGCGCAGGTAATCGTCCAAGGGGTCGAACGGCTCGCTGAAGTCGCTGTTGATGATGTTGTGCAAGGTCTTCTCCGAGAGATGCAGTCCCGACTCGTCCATTTCGCTCCAGATGGAGTTCTCGATATTGTCGTCGATGCGTACCCAGTCAGGATACTTGCCGTCTAAAACGAAGCGGCTCTCCACCTCGTAAAATCCCGTCAGCACGTTTCGGCGGAACAGATAGTGGGTGAGTAGCCACTGCTTGATGCCCCTTACCGATGGCTTGGCGCTGCGCCCCTCGCCATGGCGATAGAAATGCCAGATACCAAACTTGTTCAGATGCTTGTAGCGAGACTTGATGACAGAAGCCGTATCTTCGTAGCTGGTGCCAAACTCACGGTCGGCGTAGGTCTGAACTTCTTCCTGCGGGATGCCATAGTAGATGCAGATGTCGGCAAAGTGCCATACATACTCGTTGTGATGCTCAGGCTCGAACCGATAGCCCCACAGGTCGAGCAGTTCCTTGATATGGGAAGCTGCCTCCTCGATGGTAGGCGCACTCTTGTCGCTTGACTTCGCCTCCTCTTTCACCTTGCTGCTTCGCTTACCTCCCTTGGCGTTTCGCCTGGCAGAATACTTCGCCTGCAATGCCTTCTTCGTGTAGAGGGGGTTCAGATCCTTCGGTCCCAAGGCAAAAGGCTCGGCATCCCAACGGAAATAGGCATCCGGGTCGTAGGCAAGACCGGCGCATCGGGTGATGTCGACACACTGCTTGTCGGGAGCGATACCCAGGAGCTGGGTGTAGTAAGCCATCGCCTTCTGCAGCACGGCATCGAAGAGTTCCAGCACGCTGATGTCGTCATCATCTACAGGAAGGTAGGCGCAGAACACTCTGAATCCCCTGCCGCTCACGGTGATATACTCTACCATCGTATGACTGTCGCCTCTCACCAGTCGGATAAGCTGCTCCATATCTTCCTTCTTCACATGGTCGAAGTCGAGTTGGAACATGTAGGTAGGTTTGAGGAAGTCGGCAAGTTGTCTGCCGTAGCCGTTCATGAGTGCCGAAACCGTGATGGCAGGCATCTCTGGCTTGTACTGGTCGGCAAACTGCTTGCTGATGGCGAGGCGCTTGCGGTAAGTCTCAGTCATCATTCGTAGCTCAGGGCTAGAGGTAATCACGCTCTTGAGATACAACCAGTCGGCGAGTGGATGGCTCTCCGAAGATTTGATACAAGGGAAATACGATGGCATCGTAGCTGTCCCATTCATGCTGTTGTTAGGGTCTTTTTTCATTTTTTAAAATTATCAGTTGTTAATATACTAATCTGTTGTTTGCAACGTTCTCTAAGAAAGAGTGTGGGTGAACACTGGCGATGAAGTCGGTGAAGGGTGAACCCTGATGCCAACCTTTAGCGTTAATAATGTGTTAAAAACACTATATAACCCATTATAATAGAGACTCTTATATTTCTAGCATGCGCTGTATATACAAAGTTCTTTTTATTAGGGTTCACCCCTGAGCCGAAAAGGTGAATGCTTGGGGCAAGTGTTCACCCCGCTGTTCACCAATCGGTAACTTAAGATTGCTTCAGCCCTCGTTCTTGAAAGCTGCTGCGAATTTAAGAAAAAAGGTTGAGACCGCCAAGAATCCTGTACCTACATATATAGGTACAAAAAGGCGATGATTTTATAATAGCTTAACAAAAGATATTCAAATTTTTTAAATATATTAAGAGATGACACGATTTACAAAAACCAAAAAGGCACTGTGCGCTTTGACGGATACCATTCTCGGCGGCAGTAGCAATGTGGTACGCACCTTAAAGGTGGCTGGCCACATGAATGAGAATTCAGTCAAGCATGTCTAAGAGGGTTATGCCAGTCATACCCAGTCCTACTGCCTTCTTCGTTCTTCGCTGAAGAAGCATCACTGCACCAAAGACCAGGTGATGCAGATAATGGACTATCTTGACAACATGGAAGAGGAGTATCACAAGTCCTATCCCGACGATCCCTGCCCGATGGACGGTGGCTATAAGGCGAGCTTCGAAAGGTTTGTGATAGAATCCTTAAGAGCAGAGTGAGATTTACCACCTGAGACCGAATAGGTCTAAGAAATCTGTGTTATATAGTGGTGACGCTGTATTATTTTATGGCTCAACGTACCTAAAGTGACCGTTTACGCCCAATTTCTTAAAATACCCTGTTTCCCCAGTAAACACTGGGGATGGAGTTGTATTGTCATAGGGGTTGGATGCTTACGAAGGGTGAATAGTGAGTTCAAGATAGAATAAACGAAATAATAACTTATAGAGTCTCTGGCATGCAAACTGTCATGAGCAATTTTATTAAGCTACTTTTCTGCTTGTGGCAGGGAGCATGCTGAGACTCATTTTAATGAGATATAAAAACGCGATGAAAATAGGAATATTAACGCTACCATTAAACTCAAATTATGGCGGTGTGCTACAAGCCTATGCCCTCCAAACAGTATTGAAGCGTATGGGGCATGACGTTTTAGAAGTAGAGTTGAAGAAAAATCTCAGGTGGCAATACCCGCCTTTATGGAAGATTCCACTAAGTTTTGGAAAGAGATTTCTATTCAAATATATTGTAAGACGCAAGAATCAAAAAATTCTTTTAGCAAGATATGAACGAAAGATATATCCTCTTCTGGTTCATGATATTCTTGAGTTTATATCGAAGTATATAAAACAATTTAAGGTAGATAAGTTTATTGACTGTAAAGGGAAATTTGATGCTTTCGTCTGTGGAAGTGACCAAATTTGGAGATATAAATATTATCTTTTTTTTGAGGGTGATATTGCTAATGTTTATTTAAAGTTTCTAGGTGATGATTCCTGTAAGAGAATCGCTTATGCAGCTTCGTTTGGAACAGACAATTGGGAATATCCTGCGAAAGAAACCGCAGAATGTAAAAACTGGATTCAAAAGTTTGATGCAGTATCTGTTAGGGAAGAGACAGGCGTCAAGTTGTGTTCTACTTATTATGATATAAAAGCTAAACATGTCCTTGATCCAACGATGCTTTTATCAAAAAATGACTATGTTGCTTTGATAGAGAAATCTGATGTGCCGAAAAGCACAGGTAATTTGTTCTGTTATATTTTAGATAATACGGATGAAAAGATGAATGTTGTAAAGAATATAGAGAAGCAACGACATTTATCCTCTTTCTTTATGAAAGGAGATTGTGGTAATTGGACAGAAGATTTAGAAAAGAGAATCCAACCTCCGGTTGAAAGCTGGCTTCGAGCTTTCTATGATTCCGAATTTATTGTTACTGATTCTTTTCATGCATGCGTGTTCTCAATTTTGTTTCATAAGCAGTTTTTAGTAATTGGAAATAAAGAAAGAGGGTTGGCGCGCATTTACTCATTACTTTCTATGTTTGGTTTAGAAGATAGGTTAACTTCTGATACAGGTTTAGATATAAATAGAATGAAAACAATTGATTATGATCGGGTTGATGAAATTCTAGCCAAACATAGGGAAGAGTCTCGAACATTCTTGATACAGGCTCTAACATCATAATAAGAGTATATATGGAAAATCAAACTTTTAGTATTATAGTTCCGGTTTATAACGTGGAACAGTATTTAGAGAATTGCATCAACAGTGTACTCAATCAGAGCTTTCGGAATTTTCAACTAATACTAGTTGATGATGGAAGTAAAGATTCTTCTGGTGAGATATGTGATAGGTTCGCTCAAAAAGATAGTCGTGTCAAGGTTATACATAAACCGAATGCGGGTGTTAGTGCTGCAAGAAATACTGGTATAGATATAGCTACTGGGCAATTTATTTGTTTCATCGATTCTGATGATTGGATTGAGAGTGAGTACCTTCAGAAGATTGTTGATGAAATTTATGATTTTGATATTTTGTTCTTTGGTTCTGTTTGGCATTACGAAGATGGATGTTCACGTTCTTTAAGCCTTCAAAATTCAGAATATAAGAAAGATATATATACGGGCATTTTTCATTTGTTGGAGAATGATATTGATATCAACTATTTTGGTTTCACTTGGAATAAGGTTTTCCGTAGGGATATTATAGAGCAATATAGAATCCGTTTTATCGAGAATCTGGCTATCAGTGAAGATGAGGTGTTTACTTTGAACTATTGTAATCACATTAAATCCTTGAAGATTATTGATGTTCCACTTTATCATTATCTTTGGAAATCGCAAGGTCTCACACATAAGAAACGACAAAATGAGGAATGGATATTATTAGCATATCACTTCCGAAAACTGACAAAGGAAATTCAAAATAACGAACTTTCTCTTTATTATAAAAATAGGGTGGCTGGAATCTTTAATAATGCAGCATGGTCTTGTACCAATCCTCTTGGTTTGATGAAGGGAGAGTTGAGAATGACAAAATATTGTATTAAGAACCATGTTCCACTTCCTGTTAAATCTATTGGAAGAGAATTTTTAAATAAGATTATATGATAGAATTATTAAGCAAAATTTTAAGAAAGATTATTTGGATTTTAAAAATTCCACGTAATATAATACTTTCATTACGCTATGGTATCTCACCATCTAAGCATGTATATTTCGGAAAGAATGTACGCATAGTTAACCCTCAATATGTCGATATGGGGGGGCAAGTTTTCATAGATGATGATGTGGAATTATGCGTAAATCAGACTATGCCTGGAGTTACACCCAAATTACTCATCGGTAATAGGGTGCATTTCGGCAAAATGAATCGCATTGGATGTGATAATAGAATTATCATAGAAGACGATGTCCTCTTTGCTCCTCACGTTCATATTTCTGATAGAAATCATGGGTTTGAGGATATTCATACACCAATTTCTCAACAGAAAGTGATTAGTAAAGGCGAAGTTGTCATAGGAACTGAAACATGGCTCGGTTTCGGTTGCCAAGTAATGTCTGGTGTTAAAATTGGAAGGCATTGCGTAATAGCAGCAGGAGCAATAGTTGTTAAGGATGTTCCTGATTACTGTGTCGTAGGAGGTAATCCTGCAAAAATTTTGAAAAAATTTAATCAAATAAACAATAAATGGGAAAAATATGATGACTAAACATTATGACTATCTAATCGTAGGTTCCGGCTTGTTCGGAGCCACATTTGCACATTTTGCTCACAAACAGGGCAAGAAGTGTTTGGTAATTGATAAGCGTTCTCACCTAGGTGGTAACATCTATTGTGAGAATATTGAAGGTATTAATGTGCATAAGTATGGCGCACATATATTCCATACTTCTAACAAAAAGGTGTGGGACTTTGTAAACTCTATTGTAGAGTTTAACCGCTATACCAACTCGCCTGTAGCTAACTATAAGGGAAAGCTCTATAATCTACCTTTCAATATGAACACGTTTTATCAAATGTGGGGTGTAATTACACCTGAGGAAGCGCAGGCTAAGATTGATGAGCAGAAGGCGGAAGCTGTGGCTCGAATGAAAGCTGATGGTGTAACAGAGCCACGTAACTTAGAGGAGCAAGCCCAGGTATTGATAGGAAAAGATATTTACGAAAAGCTTATCAAGGGGTATACCGAGAAGCAGTGGGGAAGAAAATGTACAGAACTTCCTGCTTTCATTATCAAACGCTTGCCTGTTCGTCTCATCTTCGATAATAACTACTTCAATGATAAGTACCAGGGAATCCCTGTTGGTGGTTATAACAAACTCATTGATGGCTTGCTTGAAGGAGTAGAGACAAAGACAAATGTAGATTTCTTTGAAAATCGCCCTTATTGGGAGGGTATCGCTGACAAAATAGTGTTCACTGGCAAGATAGATGAATTCTATAATTACCAGTTTGGTAAACTAAACTATCGTACAGTACGCTTTGAGACGGAGATTATTGATAAACCAAATTATCAGGGCAATGCAGTTGTGAACTATACCGAGCATGAAGTTCCTTACACTCGTGTTATTGAGCATAAGCACTTCGAGATGTTTGGTCAGGATGTGTATGAATGTCCAAAGACCGTCATTTCGAAAGAGTATTCCACAGAGTGGAAGGATGGCATGGAGCCATACTATCCTGTGAATGACAAGCAGAACTCTGAGCTGTATGCCAAGTACAAAGGACTGGCTGATAAGGAAGAGGATGTCATCTTCGGTGGTCGTCTAGCGGAATACAAATACTACGATATGGCTCCGATTATTGAGAAAGTGATGGAGAGGTTTTAGTTTTTAGATTATAATTGGCAGGCAGATAGCCCTCAGCTTTTATTATAAGCTATTTTTCGGCTGTCGGCATGAAGCCTGCTGTTTTTTTATAGGAAACAATAATCGATATGGAAAAGATATTAACAATAGTAATTCCTACGTACAATATGCAAGACTATCTTCATAGATGTCTTAATTCATTGATTATACCAGAGGAACAAATGCAGCACTTAGAAGTGCTTGTAGTGAATGATGGCAGCAAGGATAATTCCTCTGCCATAGCCCATGAGTATCAAGATAAGTATCCTGGTACTTTCAGAGTGATAGATAAGGAGAAAGGTGTTTGATGTTTTGTTAAATTGAAAAACTGATGAAATTTACATATGCCAGTCTCCATGAATTGTGTGTGTTAATAAGAATATGATAAAAATGGGAAAAATACAATCGATATTGGAATATATATTAATAATATTACTGATTTTGGAATTTAATACCCCATTCTCTCAATATGGAATATTTGCAAAGATTATTTATTATATTCCTATAATATCAATCTTTTTATTGTTACTACTTAAGGGTAAAAAAATCCAAATGAAATATTGGCATTTATTACTTTTTTTAGGTAGTATAATACCATTTCTAAATGTTCAATATGGAGCGGAATCGACTTATATAAGATTGTTTATGCTTTTTCTCCCTTTATCTATTTTGTATTTTTCAAATTATGAAGAAGAGAGAAATGTAATTTTGTATAAATATACCAATGTTATATTGATTATATGTTGTGTATCTTTGTTTTTTTATATTATAGGTAGTACACTAAATTTAATTTCTCCAACAGCATATGTTCCTGTTTTTTGGGGAGAACAGCGTATTTATCCAACTTATTTTTATTTATATTTTGAGGCGCAGAATTCTTTTTTTTTAGGAAATGAATATATTAGAAATTGTGGCATATTTAACGAGGCTCCAATGTATAATATGGCATTATGTATAGCTTTGGCCATAGAGTTATTTTTACGAGAAAAAAAACGAAAAATTGTACTATGTATTTTAGGTGTTACTATAATCACGACATTCTCTACAACGGGGCAGATTTTTTTATGTTTTTTGATATTTTGCGCAATGTGGAACACAAAAAATAAGAAATATAAGTTTTTAAAATTTTTGTTGTTGACGTTAATGTTGTTGGTTATACCTTTTGTTATTAATTGGATTTTGCAGGATAAGGTTTCATCATCCTCTGGAGAAGGTTCTGTATCAGCGAGATCTTATGATATACAAAAATGCATTCAAATAGGTTTAGACAATTTATTTTTTGGTAAATCTTTACTTAGCGAACAAAATCCAAACCATAATTATGGCTTTAGCAATTCCTTGTTTGCATTATTTGCTGATGGTGGTCTTTATGTGTTAGCCTTGTATTTATCGGGATTGTTGTTTATTCCTTTGTACAATATGACAAGGAAAAAGTTCTTCAAGGAGAGCATAGTTCTTTTATTATATTTTTATTTATTCTCAATTACAGTCTCACATTTTAGATATTTAACATTATTATTTGTAGCATATGGTATTTCTATGTGCATAAATTATAGACAATATGGAAAATAAACTTCTTACTGTGGTAATCCCTGCTTATAATTCAAGTTCATATTTGGGGAAATGTTTGGAATCTTTATTAGTAGAAGATGTTATGAATGATGTGGAAATCATCATCGTCAATGATGGGTCTACTGATGAAACTTTAAAAATTGCTGAGTTATTTCGCGATAAGTATCCTGAATATTTTGTCGTAGTTAATAAGGAGAATGGTAATTATGGATCATGTATGAATGCAGCCTTGCGTATTGCGAAAGGTAAGTATTTCAGAACATTGGATTCTGATGATTGGTTCTCCAAAACGGAGTATATAGAGTTCGTTCATGATCTGTCACTTACAGATGCAGATATGCTTATGTGTGAGCGTTATATATATTATTCTGCAGTGGATAAAATGGTGAAATGTTCTTTTGAATCAGGAGTAACCAAACGTAAAGATTTAGATATAGAATCTGTTGATTGGACCTACAATTCAATAAAAAATAATATATTTGTAAATTCAATATGCTATAAAACCGATTTAATTCGCAAGTCAGGTTTACAATGGACAGAAAAGGTGTTTTATAGTGACAACGAATATGATTATTTTCCATCAAAAATAGCAAAAACAATTCGATTTGTAGACATTCCTGTTTATGTATATTGGATAGGTAGGGAAGGGCAATCGGTCGGCCCAGATACATTACTGAAAAACTATCGTTCCTTTCAATTGGTAGGAACCAAAATATTGGAAGATTTTTTGGAAACAGCTGATCCAAAAAGTAATATATACCAGTACCAAAAATATCTTTTGGTAAATCATATATTACAGCCTATATATATAGCTTTTCTATCAGGTAAGGAACCTTATGTTACATTTGTGAATAGTATAGATATGAAAGTAAGAACAAATGCATTATTAATGCAAGAAGTTGAAAATGTCATTTCTTATAGTGGTATTCATTTTGTGCGTGCTTGTAAGAAAAATGATAAGTTAAAAATTATATTAGCAAAATTCTTGTTTAAATACATAGGCAATCTTTCATTTGCAAATAATGTTAAACAACAAGTAAAAAAAATATTAGGTAAATTATGAAAAAGGTATATTTTTTAGATTTTTGTGATCCAAAAGTTTTTAATGGAAAAGGAAAATTCGTGGCAACATCTAAAGCGAGAAATGATGTTACTTCCATTGTAAAAAGATGTTTAGAAACAATTTATGTACCTATTATTCGCCATTCAACCAATAAAGTATTGGGACCTTTGGAAATAATAATAAGAATTTATTTAGCTTTATTAAAAATACCAAAAGGAAGTTATGTTCTTATTCAGTACCCTTTCGTTAATTTAAAGGCATTTAGAATTATATCTTCAAGATTCAAAAACTTTAACACAATAGCGGTTATACATGATTTGCCTTCTTTACGCTTTCCTGCTTCAAACAAAATTAGTGATGAGATAGCTGTCTTGAATAATTTTTCTTGTTTAATAGTTCATACTGAAGCAATGAAAAATAAGCTACAGGAATATGGACTCAATAAAAAATATTGTGTTTTGGGATGTTTTGACTACTTGTTAACTAAGGAACAAAATGCAGTGAGGAAACCTGATGAAATTGTATTTGCAGGACAATTGTCAAAAAGTATTTTTTTAAATGATTTTGGTAAACTTAACTTCAATAGAGTAACATTTAACCTTTATGGAAAGGATGTTCCTTCATTGAAGTTTCCAAAATTTCTATCATATAAAGGAGCTTTTTTACCTAACGATATATCAGCAATAGAAGGAGAATGGGGGTTGCTGTGGGATGGTGATAGTATAGATAGTTGCTCTGGTAATATAGGTGAATATTTAAGGATTATTGCACCACACAAATTATCGCTTTATATTGCATGCCAGTTGAAAGTTATAGTCTGGGAAAATAGTGCAATGGCTTCCTATATTTTGGATAATCATCTGGGTATAGCCATAAGCAAACTTTCTGAAATAGAAGAAAAAATAGCATTACTTACTTCTCAAGATATAGATTTTATGAATAGATGTATAGAAAAGGAGTCTTTTGCTTTGAGAAATGGACATATGCTTGCGAATGCATTACAATGTGCAATTGAAAATTAATTGAAAGTTACATGTTAAATATTGTTATTAATGGCCAGTTTACTGCACGTAGAGTTACTGGGCAAGAACGTTTTGCATTTGAGATAATATCAGAATTAGACAAAATATGCAAGAAAGGTCAATATTCTTTGGTTGTTCCAAAAAATGCTTCCAATATTCCGCATTTGAATAATATACCAGTTGTCAAATTTGGGAAGGCGAAAGGATCTTTATGGGAACAAACTTTTTTAGCTTTGTATATGCTAACTCATCCTAGAAGCATTTCTCTAAACCTTCTTACGATAATGCCTGTTTTAAAACCTGGAATTATTTGTATTCACGACATGAGTTATAGAACTCATCCCGAGTATTGCAAGACATTCTACATGAAGGTTTCTAGATGTTGGCATATATTTCAAGAGGAGTTAGCTCGAAGATTCTCACCTCTATTATTTACCGTGTCTGAGTATTCTAAGAAACAAATGATAGAATGTTTAAAGCTACCTTCAAATAAAATTGTAGTTTTAGGTAATGGGTGGGAACATTTCAAAGAGGTTACAGCTGATGAAACTTTGAAAGAAAGACATCCTGATTGGTTCGCAAATCCTTACTTCTTTTCTTTGGGCAGTTTGGCTCCAAACAAGAATATACAATGGATATTAGAGGTTGCAAAGAGACATCCTCAGTATAATTTCTTTATTGGTGGAAAGGCTAATCTCAAAGCGTATGGTACTGATTATAAAGAAGAGGACTATAAGAACGTTAGATTCTTGGGCTATATAAGCGATGGAGAAGTAAAGTATCTTATGGCTCATTGTAAAGCTTTTATATTTCCTTCCTTTTTTGAAGGATTTGGTATTCCGCCTCTGGAAGCAATGAGCGTTGGTGCAAAATGCATCATTGCAAAGGCTAGCTGTTTGCCTGAAATTTTCGGAGAGTCTGCTTATTGGATTGATCCTTATAATACCAATGTAGATTTGGATGAGTTACTTTCACATGATGTTGCATCTCCTGAAAAAGTATTAAACAAATATACTTTCAAGCGTTTTGCAAAAATTATGCATAATGCCTTATGTGGATTTTCTTAATATATTTTTCACTGTACTTTTATTATTCTTTTTAGAAGATACTTTTTCGAATTCCTAATCATGAAAAAGTTTTTTTTCACTAGAATAGATATTATGGATACAATTGATATTTCACAAAACATTCAAGACTTCAAGCAGGTGTTTGAGAATGAGAGTAGAATCATCTTCTCTGCTAGGTTTGGAGATGGTAAGTCTTACTTTCTGAAAGAGTTCATGAAGAGCTATGATGAAAAGGATAATGATTACTATTTCATCACTCTCCATCCTGTAAACTATGTGGTTGAGGAGAATCGGGATGTTATTGAGTATATCAAGCGTGACATTCTGTTTCAACTCATAAAGGATAATCGTATCTATGACTTTAAAGAGGGGTATGATAAGATATTCGATGCGGTATGCAATGTTGAGTCTTTGTTTAAGCTGGCAGACTTTGCTGCTTCAATCATTCCTGTAAAAGGTTTGAAAGAAGGGTATAAGGCTTTGAAGGGGCTTGTTTCTACGATTGATGAAAAACGTAAAGAACAAGATGTTCTTCATGTAGTAGATGATTACCTCAATGGATTCTATGGAAAGATGGGTAGTATCAGCGAATGTGATGCTTTTACTTGTCTTATTCAGAAGTCTTTAGAGCGGATAACGGCTAAGTCTGTTTTGATTATTGAAGATTTGGACAGAATAGATCCAGCTCATCTCTTCCGCATCATGAATGTCTTGTCCTCTCAGGTAGATAATCCCTATTATTCTGAGATTCCAAATGGTAACAAGTTCGGTTTTGATAAGATAATCCTTGTAATGGATTACGAGATAGCCAAGCATCTTTTCCACCATTTCTATGGTAAAGAAGCTAACTATGAGGGGTATATGAATAAGTTTCTGAATACCCTACCCTATTCGTATTCTATAAAAGAAGAGGCGCATAGGCAAGTTAGGCAAAAGATTCTTGATATCTGTAAAACGGAAGAAGTTTTAAGTTTGGATCAAAAACTTTCTAGTGATATTAAGGATAGAATTTCTGTTCCATTAGCAATTTATCAACTATCTGTAAGGCGTAGTAAAGAGTTTTTAGATATCGATATTAATTCGTTATTCAGAGATGAATGGTATAAAAAAGAATTTCATATTTCCACTAAAACTGTATGGATGAAGGTACTGGTATGTTATCGCTTTTTAATGCCTGATAAGCCGTTAAGCAAAATATTAGATGCTATGCTATATGGGTTTTCTGATTTGCAATTTGCAGAGTTTGCAGCACCTTATTACTATGTTCTAAAAGGTCAAAACTTATTCTACATAGAGGTTGAAGGTGGTATATGTATGATAAAATATAATGAACTGGATAATTTTGTTCAAAATGAAAAAGTTTATCGTTGGCAACAAAATAAGATTGAAAGCTTATCTGAGATACGAAGACTATTGAGAAATATGCAACAAAATTTTTTAGATTTGCTTATTGGTTAAAATTTTTGAAGTTTATTGTGTTTATATGTTTTTTCATTATTAATTATGGATAATATAAGAATAAGAAACTATCGTTGTTTCGATGATACTGGCATAATTGACATTAAACCTATAACGGTGTTAGTTGGTGCTAATAGTAGTGGAAAGAGTTCTTTCTTGAAGTTTTTTGGCTTAATTAAGCAAAGTGTGTCTGAATTTGTAAGAGGTTTCTTTTTGTGGCAGGGGGCTTTGATAGATTTCAATGACTTTGATAATGTAGTAAAAGCCAAGGATAAACCTATAGAGGTTGACTTTGATATTAAGACTCTTCCTATCTATACAGACTTCAAAATGTTCAGAGGTCAAGTTTCTGATGTTCATTTACACTTAGAGATTGGTAAAGATGATCCAGATTGGGAATATGATATTCTTCAAAAAATGATTATCTCCTTTGATGACAATGTCTTTGAACTGAATTTTAATCCTGATAGGTCAGCTTATATTGTTATTAATGGTATAAGGTCTATTGAAATTGGTGACGTAATCAAATGGGGATTAACAAATTCTCTTTTTCCTAAAATTGCATTTATGCCCAACAAAGAAGGATTTGATGACGAACGTTCTTTTAAAATATTTAAAAGAATGCAGGATATCATAAAAAAGGTTTCTGCAAAAGATGAACGTCATATATTCTTTACACCGAGGTATCGCTATAGCTTTGATAAGTCTCTTCTGAAAAAATATATAAGTAGGCAAGGAAATGGTAAATTAAGCGAAGCTGATATAGAAACGATGTCTAATATGGCAATGTATTTTTCTATAAATACATTCTTAGATTCTCTTAATTTTTATATGCTCCATTTGTGCAAGAAAATGACGTATGTAATGCCTTTGCGAGCAATTGTGCAAAGGTATTATAGATATAATAACTATGCTGTGGATAGTATTGATGCCGATGGAGGTAATTTGCCGATGTTCTTTAATGGTCTTTCTGCGGATGCTTTTAAAGATTTCAATGAGCATTGGTTGTTACCAATATTTAAGTTTGAGCTAAAGCTAAGATCATCAGGTGAAGGTCATGTGGAGCTGTTAGTCAAGGAGAAAGACAAGGAAGAGAGAAACTTAATAGATGTGGGATTTGGATATACACAAATCCTTCCTATCTTGACGATACTTTGGAAGGCTATTATGATGGATTGCGTTGGTACTGATGAGAAGGATGATTTCTGCAAATCGCATATAATAGCTATAGAGCAGCCGGAACTCCATCTTCATCCACGTTTTCAGGGCTTGTTTGTCGATATGTTGGATAAGGTTATAGCTATATGTCATAAGGAAAAGAAGGATGTACGCATCATAGTTGAAACTCATAGTGAAGTGATTGTTAATCGACTTGGTATCAAGATAATGGATGATAACTCTTACTTAAAGACTGATGATGTAAATGTTATGCTTTTCAATGCAAAGGAAGAAGGATTTGATACAGATGTAATTTCTTCATCTTTTAACGATGAAGGATATTTAACTAATTGGCCGTTTGGCTTTTTCTCAGACAATGTATATTGAAATCAAAGAGGATGTCATTAGAGATGCTATTGACAAAAGAACACAGGAAGTCAATAACTCCTTGGATTTGTTAATATTGATGGGCTTGTGTGTAAAACAAGGTAAGCATATTGTGTCTGTTCCTTGTCTGTTGACCAATAAAGACTTGTGTAAGCAAATGGTGTCCCTTATTGGTACTGGCGCTTTCAGATCGCTAAATAAATTCAATACATTTAGATATAAGTATGGGGATGTTATAGCGCGCTTGTCAATTAGGTGCGTAATTTCAAACAAACCACAGGAGCAGCCGGATGATAAGGTAATATGGATTACACCTTACGAATGTTCGAAGTTTGAACCTTGGACTGAAACCCATGTTTTAACAGAAAATCTTGCTGATTCCTCATTTTATATTCATCTTGCTTATTATTATGCACAAACGTTCGTATTCCAAAGAAAATTTAAAGAATCAGATTTTGCTTTCTGTTTTTACCCTTTGATGGGGGGTGGCGCAACAATAGGAAAGGTGTTGCAAATGGAAATTAATCGGGAACAACACTTTTGTCTGGTGATTGCTGATAGTGATAAGAAGTGGAGTGGAGATGTTGGATATGGAGATACTGCAAAAAAAGTGATTGATGTGATGGAAAAATTTACCCCTTTCAATTGTCGAAGCTATGTGATGCAGAAAGTGAGAGAAATCGAGAATTTGATACCTCGTAAGTTTGTTGAGCAGTATGGGGATAATAATGGCTACTTCGGAATCCTTAACTTAGATTTTTCATTTTTTGACATGAAAGTTGGACTATGCCTTAGTGAACTCTGGCATCAAGAAATTTTCCGATATTGGAGAGATATGTTGGGTGATACTGCTCTTTTTCAAGAAAGGAATACTCTAAGACAACAATGTCAAACCAAAAAGGATTTTGATAAAGTAATTAAAGGAAAGGAGCCTTTGAAAAAAGGGTTTGGTAGTAATCTTCTATCACTTGTAATAGGTGACATTGATTATTTAACAGCTAAAAAGAAGTTTAAGCCAAAGATGAATCATGCTCTTTATTGTATTACTCCCCTGGATTTGACTCCGGCTCAACAAGAAGAGTGGAAGAATATTGGTCAGCTGATGTTTAGTTGGACTTGCTGCCTAAAATGTAGAATCTAGTAATGCATATTTAACATGAAGATATTACATATCGGTCAGATGATAGGAGGATTGGATATTTATATCCGAAACTCTATTATATATAATAAGGTTGAAGGTAATGAGTATATCATTGCCTGTGGTAAGGATGATAAGCATCAGTCAGTCATCAGAAATGGTATTGAGGTAAAGGAGTATCCAATCTCTTTGTTTCGCTCACTTAATCCTTTGAATGATTTGAAGGCTTTGATAGAAGCGGTCAAGATTATAAGGAAGGAAAAGCCGGATGTGATTCATTGCCATAGTGCTAAGGGTGGTATCATCGGAAGAACTGCGGGATGGATAACAGGTGTGAAGACATTCTATACGCCTCATGCTTTCTCTTATCTCTGCACTCCTTCGAAGTTGAAACGATGGGTGTTTATGACCATAGAGCGATTGACTCGTTTCAAGACATACGTATTGGCTTGTTCGGAGTCCGAACAGGAAATGGCAATCAAGGAGGTTGGTTATTCTAAAGAGCATGCCTTGGTTTGGCACAATGCCGTGCCTGATTCATCTCTTGAAAGGGGAAAGATGGTTGATATATCTGAGCCTTATGCTTGCTATATCGGGCGTCCATGTTACCAGAAAAATCCTCTGTTTTTACTTGATGTCATTAAGAAGGTAAAGGATAGAGGATGCAATCTCAAATTTATCTTGCTTGGTGTTGGCTATCATTCTCCAGAATTAGATGCAATGAAAGCCAAAATGCATGAGTTAGGATTGGAAGATTCCATTCGCTTAGAACCTTGGATTAATCATGCAGACTGTCAGGAGTTTGTACGTAAGTCGCTGTTCTATATATCTACTGCTCTTTATGAAGGTTTGCCTTTGGCTATCATTGAAGCTATGGCGAATGGCAAGGCGATTATAGCCAGTGATGTAGTTGGAAATAAGGATTGCGTAAGAAATGGTGAGAATGGTTATCTCCTGCCTTTGGATGCAGATGCTTACGCAGATAAGATTATCCAACTCGTAAACGATAAAGAATTAAGAACTTCTATGGAGAAGAAATCCAGAGCTTTGTTCCTTGAAGAATTCTTCATAGAAAATAGAATTAAATACTTGCAAAATCAATATAATATGGTTTATAATCTGAGATATGGGGGGGCAAATCTTGTCCTCCTAAAGACTAGCATTGATAATGTAATTCTGGTATCTGTCGGTTATGACGCAACCCTTTATCATGAAGAAAGGAGGGTGGCAGCATGAAGATACTTCATATCGGCAACCTCAAAAGCG